>ENA-ORDA01001225-ORDA01001225.1-marine-metagenome-genome-assembly--contig:-NODE-1225-length-22488-cov-5.508857_pt1 | contig 22488 bp, 10 predicted proteins | sample MGYA00237778_ERZ508506 | MGnify/ENA primary metagenome ERZ508506 (study PRJEB26177, sample SAMN06267891) | marine metagenome | isolation source: Monterey Bay, California, USA | place: Pacific... | reverse complement strand
GACGAAGTCTTATCAGAACTTGGTGAAGTCGATATGTCCCAGATGGGAAGAATTATTGGAGCAGTTATGGCCAAGGGAGACGGTATAGATGGCTCTCTTGTGAGTAAATTAGTAAGGGAAAAAATTTCTTAATAATTTATCATAAGAATATATTTAAATTTCACGATTTAGAATTAATATTCGTTACATGAAGACATTTAAATTTATACTTGTTGGAGTTCTTACAGTAAATATTGCTCTAAGTTTATTGATTTATTTTTTAAACATAAACCTCTTTTCAATATTACAAATTGAAAATACTCGCTTTCAAATCCAGGAGCCGAGGTATAATCTGAATGCATATTCTTCGAACCAAAACTATGGATCATATAATCAAATTTTTTTCTTATTTGATTCTGAATGTAAGAAATATGGTCCATTTGAACTTCAAGAAACTTTTCAGAACATTCAGAATGGCTTGCTTACTTATTGCAATAAAGAAATTGTAAACGAAAATGTAGTTTTAATTAATTTACATGAAAGACGAGAAGCTGGGAAGCCAACTATTAAAAGTAATGTTACTAATTTAATTTACTCTTTCCCTGGTTTCGAAGGAGATGAAGAAACTAATACCCGTATTCAACTCGCTGTCTACCAATTACCTGCTCCACTTAGAGAAATTCTTAATTCTGAAATCCAGGTTCTGAATGGATGCCATCCCTATGGAGAGGCTTTATTTAATAGATGCGTATATGGTGTTTTTGATCCAGTTGGATATGGCGCTGATGGAAATTATGGAAATGAATGGAAAATGACTATCTGGATTTCTGATCGAGGAATAGAGTCTGGACGATTAAAAGATATTCTCATTCATGAAGCAGCACATGCTTATTCCTATTTAGTTTTACGGCAATGTGTGGCTTCAGATGGTTCCAGCTTTAGAAATTTAGCTCATGAAAGATTTGGAGATGATGAAAATTTAGCAGATGTATTTGTACTTTATTATGGGGGGAAATGGACAAACTACTATAAAAGAGACAATATTTCAATTAGTGACAGAAAATGGATGAAAAATATGATTGATTACTGCGAGTTTTATCAGGAAGCATTAACTAGTCTATCTTCATAATCTCAAATTCAGACAATTAATGGTTGTTTGAGTCAAAATAGCATTTATCCTTACTAATTATGAAAAACAATTCTTATACAGTAGCAGTGATGGGTGCTGGCAATATTGGGTCAGAAGTCATTGAACGTTTATTGCATCTAGACGATGAGCTTATAAATGTAAGCCTTTCTAAGGTTCTAGTTTCAGATATATCAAAAAAGAGAGATATTGACTCTAATTTACTGACAACTGACTTCACTGACATTCTAAATGATGAAGATATAGACCTCGTTATAGAACTCCTCGGTGGAGTAGACCCAGGAAAAGGCTACATAAAGGCTTTACTAGAAAATGGAAAATCCGTGATTACGGCTAATAAAGATATTATTGCTGATAGTGGAAGTCAGTTGATTAAAATAGCTCAGGAAAATAATACCTGTTTGTATTTCGAAGCAGCAGTTGCCGCAGGAATTCCAGTATTAAAGCCTTTAATTGAAAGCCTTAGAGGTGAACAATTAACCAGAGTCGCTGGAATAATTAATGGCACTAGTAATTATATCTTAACTGCTATGGAGGAAGGCAGCACTTATGATGATGCACTCCAAGATGCTCAAGAACTGGGCTACGCGGAGCCAGACCCAACAAATGATGTTGAGGGCATTGACGCAAAATATAAAGCGATGATTCTCTCCCTCCTTTGTTTTGGTGTTTCTCCTTCTGTTGAAGATGTATTTACCAAAGGAATTTCTGACATAACTAAAGAAGATTTTGATTGGGCAAAAAGATTAAATAAAACAATAAAGCTTTTAGCTCAGATAGATAACAGCAGTGATGGATTTAATGCTAGAGTTTATCCAGTACTTGTTGATACAAAACACCCTCTTGCTTCCATAAGAGGAGCATTGAACGCAGTACTTGTAGAAGGTGAAAACATAAATCAGTTAGTATTTTCTGGACCTGGTGCAGGTGCAGCTCCAACAGCAAGTGCCATAATTGGGGATGTACTTAGTGCGTGTCACCAAATGGGAAGTAATCAAACAAATTGGTACCCGCTAAGGAAACAAAAATCTGGAAATAAAAATGTTGAAAATGTAAATTCAAGTTGGTTTATTCGTTTATCAGTAAAGGATGAACCAGGAGTACTAGCTACTATCGCTGGTTTGTTTGGAGAGAATAGTGTAAGTATTGAGAGCGTTATCCAAGAAGGCCGAGGAGACAATGCTGAATTAGTACTTGTTACTCACGAAGCAACAGAAAATAATCTAAATAAGTCTATTGAGAGCATTAAAAATCTAGACAGTGTAAGTTCCGTTACTTCAACAATTAGAGTTTATATTTAATCAAGTGATCACATATCAATCAACTCGAGGGAGTAAAAGGGAACTATCCTTTGAAGACGTTATCTTATCAGGTGTTGCAGATGATAAGGGTCTCTATTTACCAAACTCAACAACTTTAGAAAACTTAAGCAACCTTACTCAAGAAGACCTTAGTTATGAAGATTTTGTTAAAACTATATTCATCTCTTTAGATAAAAACTCAGCTAAATATGTAGAGGACCTATCTATATATCCAGGATTTGAAAATTCTCCAGAGCCAGTGCTCAAAGAGATTGAAGAAAATAAGTATGTCATGGAACTTTTCCACGGACCGACAAAGTCTTTTAAAGACTATGCTTTGCAACCACTTGGCGCGATTGCAAACAGAAGACTCAATGAAATAGGTAAAAGAGGTTTAGTACTTGTTGCAACAAGCGGGGATACAGGAAGTGCAGCAATTCAAGCAGTTAAAGATTCTGAAAATATAGATATAGTTGTACTTCATCCAAATAAAAAAGTGAGTGAATACCAAAGAAGACAAATGACTGAAGTGATTAAAAGCAATGTACTAAATATTGCCATTGATGGTTCGTATGACGATTGTCAGAAGATAGTGAAGGAGTTACTACAGAAAAATTCTTTTGAAAACCAAGTAATCTCTTTGAATTCCATTAATTGGTTAAGAGTTATGGGTCAAACTGCTTATTACGTGTGGTTGACAAAACAGTTTTCTTCACCGATAAATATTGCTATCCCATCAGGAAATTTTGGTAATGCTTATTCTGCATGGTTTGGAAGAAATAATGGACTTCCAATAAACGAAATATTTTGTGCTTCAAATACAAATGATGTATTAACCAGATTTATTCACAACGGCTGCCTTGAGCCAAAAGAAACAACACAAACATTTGCACCTAGTATGGATATCCAGATTCCATCAAGTCTTGAGAGATTGATTTACGATCTTCAGGGAGATACAACGGAATTTTATACCTCTTTACAACATGAAAGCAGAGCTGAATTAGATGCAGAATCTCTTCTGAAGCTACAGCATATTTTCTCTTCATCTTCTTATGACAATGAAATGATACTGGATGAAATAGAAAAATTTTATAAAAAGTCACATCTTATAATCGACCCCCATACTGCAACTGCTCTTTCGGATAATGTTAAATTCCGATCAGAACTTCCTGTAGTTGGCGTAGCCACAGCATCTCCAGAAAAATTTGAAAATGTAATCAACAAAGTTATTCCTGAATACCAGTCAAAAGATTTCCCCAATGAGGAAAAGTTTATAGTTTTAGAAACCGAAGTGGGTCTTATTGAAAATGCAATTAATGAATATTTTTAAACCGTTTTTATAGAACAGATATACTGTAATATTTAATTATGACTGAGATACAAGACGGTAGAGCTGCACGTCAGCAATTGATTTTTGATGAAAATAAAATGAAACTCATCGATACAGCTTTAGAAGTAATAAATGAGATCGGCGATATTAATGAGGTCACCTTATCAACGATTGCAAAAGCCGCCGGTGTTTCACCAGCAACTGCTTACAATCACTTTCCTGCCAGAATGACTGATCTTTATTCAGCTATTGTTAAGTTAAAACTGGATGTTCGTGAAATTATAATGAATATGGCCACTGAATCAGAACTTATAGATACAATTAAGCAAATTCCATACATTTACGCAAAGCAAATGGTAGCTCTCGGGTATACCGGACAAGTGCTTGTCTCACAAATGGGGCATTTACAAGCTACTGGTAAGTGGTTAGAAGATGATCCAGTAGCAGTGTTAACAAATTTATTAGTTCAAGAAGGCACATATAAGGAAGATGCTGTAGAAATAGCTGAAAAGATTACTACTAACTTCAGGGGAGCGATGTTTGAGCATTCACTACATAGAGACAAACTTGAGAATCAGTATTCCACTTATACCCCGGATGTGTTTTTGCATAAATGTTCCTTAATAGTTGAAGACATTCTTAAGCAGTACTAATTTTTTTAAATTAACTTTGCTTTAAATCAATTCTAGTTAAACTAGACTTAAGTTAATTAGAATACAATCTAGTTAAAAAATATAGTTGGGCTATATGAAAATTAATTTCTTAATTAGTTATTTAAAAGTAAAGTCTTATATTTACTCGTCAACTTTCAAAAATATACTCAAAGGAACCACATATTCAGCTTTATTTTTAATCGTATTAATCTCTTCATGGGCTGTGCCTCAAGAAGATGCTTATGCGAGTGCTAACTGGGATTGTAACGATGCATATGCAAGAGCATACTTTTATAAATTAGATTGGGATTATACCTCTACAAACTTCACTATTGACCAATATGTAGCTACGGAGACCACCACTATTCAACGAACTACAACAACCGTAGACTTTAGCTCTACTTCCAATATTGCAGGAAATGTCAAAGGTATTAATGCATTAGCTATGTCACCAACAGGCATTATGTATGTAACAATTACCTCTGATGGGCATGGCACACACCTCTTCACCATTAGTACTACAGGTACTCTTACTCCACTAGCTCATATTGCTGACTATACCCAAGTCGGTGATCTTGATTTTTATGATGGGGTAAACGGTTACTACGGTTTCTCATCTGGAGAGTATGTCGTGAACGCAAATGGTAACGATCAAATTTATATGGCTCAGGCAGGTTTCAAACATGGCTACATTTATAACGTAGACACAGGAGGTGTGACTACCTTTGCTAATCCAGGTATGACCACTCATATTAATGCTGCTGACTTTTCTTATATTGATAACTGGGATGGGAAAGAGCTTGCTACTTATAATGCTTTAGCTAACAAAGTTGTACTTTACGATAAGGACAACAACACCATTACAGAGGTTACACCAACAAACGCAGCATTCTCTGGAGTCTCAGCAACACTTGCAAGCTATACCTATAAAACTCCAGAGGGAGAGATTCGTTTTATTATTGATGATGGTCTTGGAAATAGATTTGAGGTAAGTAGAACTGGTACCAATCAATACAACGTAGTTGCAAAAGGAACAACATTTACAAGTGATAACACAGATGGTGCATCTTGTGGACCAAATGCTTATGATCCATTTGCTCCATCATTTAAAACCTCTCTTGGAGTGTGTGCAAGCGGTTATCAACAACCAGCTCTTCTTATTACCAACAACAAACAAACCACACAGTACTTCGATGTAGATTACAGAATTGCAGGTGGAAGCTGGGTAAGTATATTAAATGGAACACAGATATCGCCAGGGGGTCAGTTTTCTACGTCTGATGCACCTGCTGTATACCAAGGACAGACGGTGGAGTATAGGATGAGGTATAACACTTCTAATCCATCAAGTGGTACGTTCTATACGGTCGGAGATTTATTAACTGGCTCAGGTTGTGGTGCGTATGCTGCAGGTACTGTTGATACGGCTCCAGGAACTTGTAATGGTGGATCTTCAACACCATCAGTCACCCTAACTAATACAGGAACAGTTAATGCATATTTTGATGTACAGTACAAGATTGGCTCAAGTGGTTCTTGGATAACCTTTATAGATGGTGAGTTAGTTGTCTCAGGAACACCAGAGACAATAAGTATGGCAACAACAGTAGCAAATGCTCAGACAGTTTATTTTCAATACATTGTGGCAGATGCTAATCCAACAGCTACGACCGGGTTTACACCAGCTACGAGTAGAACTATAGACTGTAAAACCTACACAGGCACTATTACTGCAACCACGAATAGTACATGTAACCAAGACAGGATGTCATATACGGTGACAGTAACAAATACTGGAAATACGACAATGGAGTTTGCTATAGCAAGACGTAATACAAGAGGAAGTTCTCAATTTTCATGGCAGGATCAAAATAAACCTATCAGTGCTGGTGGAACATATACATTTACAACAGATGTGTATCACGGAGTTACACCAGAATTTAAAATGACGTACGGAACTAGTTACCTTGTTTATTATCCAACAGATTTAAATAGTGCTAGTTTTGTTGAAGGAACATTCACTTCAAGAACTTATGGAAATTATCTAAAATCAGGAGATTCTTGGATTCGATGGACTGCAAGTAGCGCTGTAGATTGCAACTGGTGGGGCAATGGTGGAGAATCAACAAATAGCAGTAGTAATTATTCTATAATCAATCAAAACACTTCTCAAATCTGTGATGGCTCTGGTAACGCAACAATAAGGCTTACAGTAACAAACTTTAATGCAGCAAACGATAGTTACGGTGGTTTTATTGATGTAGAGTTTTCTTCAGATAATGTTACGTGGACGGAGGTCGTAGATGGACAGGCCATTGCCGATGGTCAATCCCTTACTTTTTCATCACCGGTAACCATTTCCTCATCTTCAACAGGATATTTCAGATATCGTGTTGCTGAGGCAAACCCTACAGATTCCACAGCAAACGCTGCATGGGCAGTCTTTAGTAAACAAGCCAACTGTGTTGCCGATTTTACACAGTCAGCAACTTTTAGTACCTGTTCCTCTGTTGGAAGGTACTCAACTCTTTCTGTAACCAATAATGAAGCACAGACTTTGTACTTTAAAGCTGCACCCACTAAAACTTCTTCTGGAACTTACAATACATCAAGTTCGAGCTATGTAGATTGGTCTAATTCAATAACTTTTTCAGTTCCAGCTGGCCAAACTCTAACATATGATGCTACTAACAGTCCGGACATGAGAAAACTATACCCTGATGATACTGAAGGTTGGATGCAGTGGATTGTACAAGGTTCGTATATTGAGAATCCTGATTGGACTAATACATCTGGGTACCCATATAAATACACAACCTATCAATTCAACGACTGTACCCCATCAGTTACAGCAAGTTATGAAGTGACAACATGTAGTTCTGCAGGCCAGACCTCTACATTAATTCTTACTAATAATGAGTCAGAAACAGTGTATTTTAAGGTGACTCCTTCAAAAGTAGGTTCCGGCTCCGGCTACACCAGCTCGTCCTACTACCTTTCTTCTGATACAACAACAATTTCCTTAGCCGCCGGTCAAACTCTAACTTATACAGCAGGAGCGAAAACATATACAAACGAAATAGACGCGTATATGCATTGGAGGATTCAGAAGTCATATACTGAAAACCCATCATGGAATACAAGTATTTATGAATATGAATACTTGTATTCCCCGTCAAATGGAGTTAGTAGGCATCACGACTGTGACTTAAATATTGACCCAGCAAATCAGGCGTATCAGTATCAAATGGAAGCATCCAATGTAGTAAACAGCTGTGTTGATAATAAACAGTGGATGGGTTGGGTATTGTATAACTCAAACTATAGCGACATCAACAGAACAGCATTATGGTATGCATTTGAAATCTCACTTGATAATGGTTCTACGTGGACTAAAAATGACTTATTCTACAAGCTCGAATCTAGTGATAGTTATAACGATAATCGTGCGGTTACTGATAGTAGTGTTACTGGAAGTCTGGCGACAGATGGCTATACGGCAATTCAAACAACAAACTATATAAATCAGCAGCAAAGCAGCAGTCAAGATTATATTTACCTTTCAACTCGGGCATTATCTGGCTCCATAATGAAAATTAGATATAAAGTCACATACGCTGAAAGTGAGCTTGCCTCAACAGATTGGATTGTTTTTGGAAATTACAATAAAACTGTTGAACAACGTACAACAAATTGTGATCCTGTTATTACAACTACTGACTGGGGAACAGCAACAACTACTGATTCTACTGATGATACCTACAGCGATCTTGTTACTATTGGAAATTGTCAAAATACTTTAGAAACAGGAGGATTTGCAACTGCAACATTTACTGTCACAAGACCTGCTGGTACGCAGTATTATTTGTACCTTGCAAAAACGACGGATGGTGGAACTAATTGGACTGATATTGAGACTAATCTTGCAGTAGGCACCTCGTATACAGATTCTTCAACTATCAACCACGCAGGAACAGTGCAGTATAAGTTTAAGTTTTCTTATACAAGTGGTAATTTTACTAACTCAAAACTGTATTACTCAGCAGTAAAAACAGTGAACTGTCCTACTGTAGGCGCAAGTACAGCAACTATTGGTTTAGGTACTTGTGTTTCTGGTGGTTCTAAACCATCTATTACAATAGGCAACAACGGTTGGGCATCAGGTTATTTTCACATACAGTACTCAACTAATTTGGGCACCACATGGAATGAGGCATTCTATGATGCCAGTAACGGCAATGCAGTGATTTACAAGATGCTGCTTCCTAATGAAGTTAAAACTTTTACTATTCAAGATACAGTTCCCCAGGGAACAACTATTGTCATGAAGTATAGGTATGCTGCTACTTCACCTGTTACTAGTGGAAGCTTTACTAATACAGGAACTCTTCTTGTTGATTGTACAAACGATATTACATCTCATAGTTTCTCCCAATTACACGCAGCGAGCTCATGTTATAACAATGAACAGACAATTAGATTTACTTATGGGGGAAACACCAGTAGAGCTAATTACTTACTCTATCAAATAAAAGTAAATGACGGAGCATATTCAGTTGAGAGAACTGTTACGCTTACGGCGACTTCTGGGACAAATACTGTCAATCTTTTTGGAACTTATGCCGACGGAGACACAGTAACAATTAAGTATCATATGGAAGGTAGTTCAGGTGGTGCTTACTACACTGCTGTTGAGTCATCACCAATAAACGTTGATTGTGGAGTTTCAGTCGGCGGTTCAAGTGATGATCCTCTTTATTTCCAAACTGATTATGTATCTTGTAGTGCATATGGCCCTGATAAATTTGAATTGAAACTCAAGAGACGTGGTAGCGTAAACTCTAGCACGTATGTTCACTTTCAAGTTGAGATTTCACATGATGGAAATTCCTGGAAACCTTTTGGACAAATGCAGTATTCAGAAGAAAGTAGTTACTGGTTCAAACACAATGGTTATGGTGGTTTAGTTGGGGATGACGCTTCATATTGGGGGTGGTTACAGCCGTATTATTTTAACACATCAAGCGAGTCTGTCTCTAGTGTTATCTTGCTTGACTCATCACACGAGTATCAAATTAGATATAGATATTATTCAAGTAACACGAGTACAAAATATATGCAAAACTTTACTGGAAATTATTCAACTATTACAGTAGCTGCCGACTCTGATTGTAATGGCAACGACATCCAACCAGTTACTCTTACATCAACACAGTTAACATGTCTCGAAAATAAGGGTCAAGTAGAATTCAAGTTTGAAGATACAACTGTAACTCATATAGAACCATACAAGCCAGCAAGGCTCTTTTATCAATATTCTACAAATGGAGGCGTTACTTGGAGTAAAGTTACAACTCAAACAGATGAACTTACTAACACGACAACGTTTAACTTACCTTCGGTTAAAGTACCAAATGGCCAGAGTATTACTATAAAATGGGGCTATATTCGATCACACGATTTTTATAATTCCAGCAGTTACTATCAGGTTTATGATCGTGGAAGTACATACTATAGCTATGACGAACCTCCAACAGAGTATGCCTTTATAAAAGGATTAACGAGTACAGGTCTTTTTTACAATCGTTATGACGAGGGTACTAATACTACTAGTGGTTCAATAACTGGCGACTTCAATGCTAATTTTATGAATCACGTCATGGTCAATACTACAAATGTGGCAATAGATTGTGACCCCGCCTCAGATTACTCACAAACACTAACAACCTGTGAGTGTGATGATTTAGGTGCAACCTCAACATTATCAATAACAAATAACGACAACTACACCTCATATTATAAGGTGCAGTATTCACTGGATGGAGGTATTACTTGGCAATCTGCCACAGACTCCTTAGAATCGGCCTTCGATATATCGGTTACCGGTGGGTCGACGAATACTGATTTATCAAAATTTGTACCAGATGGAAAAACTATTACATGGAGAGTTAAAGATACAACCAATGGTGGTGACTTTGAAGGACAGGTGTGGGAAGAGGTCACAGCTAGTGCAACCGTAGATTGTGGTTGTGATGGTGGTTCTGTAGAAGTAAATATTGGTCTTGGGACATGTGGAAATGGTAGCTCAACACCAGTTATTAACTTAGTGCCATCAAGTACAGATACTGCATATTTCACTCTTGAATATAAGAGAAATTCTGATACAGAATGGCAGACATTTAAAAATGCAGAAATTGTTAGTAACGGATTAACAGAGAACCATCCTCTAGAAGTAACTGTCGTTCATGGTGGAACGATCCAAGTACGTTACAAAGTAAACAAAGTATTAAATAATCTTAATTTAGAAGAGTGGAACTATACCGATACAAAAACCATTAACTGTCCATTTACAGCAGTAACGGGGGAGGCAATTTACACCTCATGTGCAGAAAATTATAGAGCAGCTTCATTTAAAGTAACAAACACCAGCTCCTCTACTTCAGCAGCAAAATTCAATGTTCAATACAAAATTCTCAATTCATCCACAACGGTCACTGACTGGACTAACTCATCAATAGTAAATGCCGTTATTGCTCCAGGAGTTTCACTGGTAACAACAAACACTATACAGGTTCAAGAGGGCCAAAAGATAGAGTGGAGGTATGAATCAGTAAACACAGCAGATGCATTTACAGGCGTATGGACTAACGATACGACAAGTGATTTCGTGAACTGTGTAATAGATGTAGCTGTAGTAAATATCATGGGTTCATGCGACTCTGGATCTAAACTTTCAACACTGAGCTTACAAAACAACGAGAGTTTGAATACTATTTACTTCCAAGTTCAATACACCATTGATAACGGGGTTACATGGATTCTAAAAAATTCAAATTTAGCAGTTGCTCCAGGCGCTACTGATACGACATTAAATCATGCAGTTCCTCACACCAAGAACATTATCTGGCGTTACAAAGTTACCAATACAAATAATGACTATACCGGCTTGACCTACACAGCACTTGCTGCCTCTGCAACCGTAGATTGTCCAATCCTAGACGGAACAGGTTCCTCTAGTTTTGGTGTATGTACAGGTGGAGAAAGAAAATCAACATTTACTTTTTCAAACTCATCCTCTGCTAACTCACCTGCATACTTCTACGTACAGTACAACCTAAGTGGCGATTCATCAGATTGGATAACAAAGGTCTCTGGAACACCAGTGATAGCTGGTACTTCTGCGACAACGTATGTTATGGTTCCAAACGGCCAAACAATCACTTGGAGATATTATCCAATGAGTTCTGCAACAACACCTACTTCTTACATTACAGAAGCAACTAGTGAGGAGGTAAACTGTTCATTAGATACTGTTATTACACAAACTTTGGATGTCTGTATTAGTAATGCTGCAGTTTCAAGATATGTCTTAACAAATAACACAAGTACAACTGTGTATTATCAAGTTGAGTATTTTATTCAAGGAAGCAGTGGTTATGTTGTAGCGGATACAGATCTGACACTAGGAGCAGCTGGATCAAGTACACAATCATCAGAATTCACACAGAGTGTAGCTTCTGGAAAATTTATTAGATGGCGTTATAAAGCAGCAACTTCATTAAGTGGACTAGTTTCTGCAATGTATGTTGATCATGTTCAGTCTGCCACCGTCAACTGTGAAACCATCGACCCAAGTGTGACAACTTCATTTGGTATTTGTTATAACAGTACTAAAGAAGTTAAATTCATTATTAAAAATAGTGCAGATGCAACAACGTCAGCACTCTTTAAAGTACAAGTTAATGTTAACGGCACAGGATGGGTAGATAAGTCTGATATCACTCTTGGTGCCAATGGGCAATATCCACATACACAAATTGTACCAACTGGACAGACTGTTCAATGGAGATACAAAGTAGGAAAAACTGTAACAGATCTTCCTACTGAGTGGACTAATGATGACTTAAGAACAATTACATGTTCTTCAGGTGAAGATATCACAGTAACTTTCGATACTACTTGTGATAGTAATGGGTACAAAACTTCAAAACTTAACATTAATAATTCAAGCTCTGGAATTTTATATTACAAAGCTGAGTACTCAACAGATGGTGGTACAAATTGGACCCTGTCTGCTAATCAAGTTCAAGTCAATCCTGGAGGAGCAACATTCCTTCCCGAATCTGTTTCTGAAGGTGAGACAATAACTTGGAGATATAAGATTTCACAAACCGGAGCTGATTTCTCAACGTTAAATTGGACTACGACTTCTACCTCAGATATTGTGAATTGTACTGGTGTGAACATATCTACACCGTATACCTCTATTGGACAATGTATTAGCGGCTCAAAGACTTCAAAATTCCACTACGGAACATTATCATCGAGCCCTGCACCAGCGTACTATCAAATTCAATACAGAATTGATGGCGGAACCTGGACTGATAAAATCAATTCTTCAAATGGTGTAGTCGTAGGTGGAGTAAATACATACACATCACAATCTGTAACTTCAGGTTCATCAATTGAATGGAGATACAAAGCTGCTTACAGTACCGTGGCATTGACAAATGTAAGTTTTACTAACTTACCAGGTGGTGCAATTGAAATTGATTGTGGAACCTTTATCTCAGTAGTCCATCAAATGGGTACTTGTTCTAATCAGACAGCAACTTCTACACTTACATTAAACAACACTGGATCTACTCCAATGCTTGTTACAGTGCACTCTGCAATAAATTCTGGAGATTGGGCTACAGAAGTTTCAACAGTCGAGATAACAGCTGGCAATCAGCTAGTTCTAGAAAAATCCGTAATTAATGGTCAAACTATTAGTTGGAAGTATAAATATGCTGGCACAGTTACAAAGCTATCTAGCGCATCTGAAACAGCTTTTAACTCCATTCCAGCGCTTGATTGTGATACAGAAGTAATAAATCAAGTTTCTCTGAACAATGTACTAAAAGCTTGTGTCGCTGGTAGTAGAATTTCTGAACTAACGGTCACAAACAATTCAAGCGAAACCGTTTATGTAGAAGCTTGGTATGACATTGGATCAGGTTGGATAACTAGAGGAACCTCAGCGGTAATCAATGGAACTCCAAAAGTCCTTGAATCTCCTGGTGCACCTCATGGGGCAAGTGTAAAATGGAGATATCGTCTTGGTCTTTCAAGCTCCATGACAGGTGACTTTACAACACTCACAACTCTCACAGTTGACTGCCCACAAACATCCACAGTGACACAAACACTTGAGGCATGTTCTAATCAGACTCGAGATTCTAAACTATCAATTAATAACACTGGAACTATAACTCAGTATTACAAAGTTGAATACTCAATCAATAATGGTGGGTATCAGTATATGACCACTGCAACTGTTGCTGCAGGCCAACTTGATAACTCAGTTTATAAAAACTTAACTTCTGGTCAGTACATTACTTGGAGATATGCACCAAGTACAGTCCAGAATGACTTCTCAAATGCTTCCTATATATACTTGACCAGAACGGCCACAGTTGATTGTACGTCTGCAAACTTGACAGCTACTCAAAGTTCCACCTGTACACCAAATGGAACAACGTCTACAAAGAATTCGACCTTTACAATTTCAAATGGTTCAGCAAATAGTGCTCAGGTACAAGTTGAATCTACAACAAATAATATTAACTGGACTTCAATGGGTACGCAGACAATTACCGGTTCTCAGCCTTATGTTGTTAACAATGTCTTGACTACAAATTATATAATTTATAGATACAGAATCTTCAATGCAACAACTCCAAATACCTGGCAACAAGTTGTAGTAATGGCACCTGCTGATTGTGAGACAGTTATAAATCCTATCACTGTAAGTGCATACAGCACTAATGAATGTGTAAACGGTAGTCCGGCTGCTAAGTTAACAATCATCAATCCTAACTCAACTGCAGTAGTGGTGAGTTATGACATATCTATCAACGGGGGTACATTCCAGTCAGTAGGGAATACTTCTGTCACAGGCAGTTTTGTTACCAGTGCTTATAGTGTTCCAGCAAATAGTTCATTTCAATGGAGGTACAAGACGTCGACAGAAACTGCCTATAAATTTGTCTCCGCAACAGCAGAAAGCTGTACGCAAGCAAGTTCATTAAGTGGGTATACAGAAATAGGTTGTGAAGTGGATAGTAACGGCTCACCAGTGTCTCCAGTTGCAAAATTAGTTGTTATAAATACTGGAGCTCAGAATGTTTCTATTATGTATGATTACAAGTTAAATAATGGTCAGTACCAGTCTGGGTCAGTAATCTCTGTCAATGCGAACTCCTCTTTAACTGCTATAGAAATTCCTATAGGATCTACAGATCAAATTGTCTTTAGGTATAAGAGTACAAGCGATACTGCCTATCAATTTACATCCGCAAAATCAGGAGTAGATTGCGGAAGTACTCCTGATAACCCTCAGATGATTTTAACTCTCGATGAATGCTCTGCAAATGTCGCTAAATCAACAATTGAGATTCGTAACTTAAGCAATGAATCTAAAAGGTTCTATCTCGAATACAGAATAGATGATGGCCCATGGTCAAATTATGATTCAGTACAAATCGATCCTACGAGTGCAGCAACTAGATCCTTGAATATTACTCAAAACCAAAAAATTCAATGGAGAGCTTTAGATAGTGCTTATACACAGTTTGCTATTGATTCTCCTTATCAGGTATCGAATGCAGAGACAGCTATCTGTGAAACAACTCCTACAACTACGCTTCCACCAACGAAATATATTTTTGAACCACTTGTTTCAACAAACAGAGTATGTGATGAAGAAAATGGTGGTGCTGAGTTCGGCGTCACAGTCGACAACTCAAGATCTAATGTTGAGGCAGAGGTCTTAAAAAAGATTTGGATTAATCAAACATTAATTGCTGAAGAAACTGTAAGAGTTGAACCAGGTCAAACTGTTGACTTTTCCTCAATTGAGGTTGGAGAAAACAAGTTCTTTACAGTCGCACTTGAGGTTACCAATACTGAAAATGGAAAAGTTCAGAAAATGATTAAAAACAAGGACGCAGATTGCATAGAAGAAGATGACTTCGGCATCACTGATCCAATAAACCCACTTGATCTTGTAAGAGAAGAAACAGGAATAGATAATATTATTGACGGCTCTGGAGATGATGAAGAAAAGGAAGATAATGGTGAATCGATAAATTTCCTTCCCGGTGATGATTTTGTAGAGTTCATTTACAACGAGGATGCCGAAGATATCACCACTGATCCCATAGATTCAACACCGCCGCCACTTCCTGGAACTCCAGAACTCCCAGGGACAGGTCGTAATGTTGGAGGGTTAATAATATCTTTCGGATTATTACTAGTCGCAGGTGGAGCTTTCCTCCTAAGAAGGGCATATAGATTCTGATGGAGTATTTCTTTACTTACCTATTTGTAATAGTTGTCAACATTTTCGCAATTTTAGGAGTATTGAAAATCAGGAGAAATAAAACAAATAGTGCTGATGTAATCACTGAAGCAACGATTGTTGACGATACTCCAAATCCAAAAAGGAATAGAAGGTCATATAATTTTTTCAATAATCAACAAAGCAGCAATATATTTGTAGAGTTTGAAGATTTAGACCTAGGAAACACAGAACTTATATATGACGGTCAACTTTTAGATCTAGCTGTTGAGAAAAAAATTATCACAAAAAAAGGTAACTGGTATTTATACGGCGATGTAAAGCTTGGATACGGAAAAGATAAAGCAAAGTTTTATTTGTTGGAAAATACAATACTTGCAGATGAGATTGGTAGCTTAGTTTATAGTTCTATAAACATAAAACTTCAGAATCAAAGAAACGACTTACAGAATTTAGAGAATGCCGATTCAGATGAAACAGGAACACAAATTTACTCCTCTCGTAATTCCCTCCAAAATCAACAATCACTTGGAATAATCAACCAACAGTTGGAGATTGAATTATCTGAAATATATGTAAAATCTAATACACTTAAAAAAGTTCTTGAAAATACTTTAGGCACTGAAGTCATGATAAGCATTGATATTAGTGAAAGATTCAATCCATTAATCACTGATCAGGAAAAATATGCAAGCGATATTGTTTTAATGTTAAAAGAAGTGGACTATCTAATATCAGCAGTAAGCAATATATCAAAAAATGCTAAATATTTAGATATAAAAGTCACAGAACAGATGCTGAGGGAGAAGCTAAATTTAATGACTTCGAATCTGTTTTCTATTGTATTCACTAAAAAACCAGCACCAATACATAAAAACTTTGCAAAATTAAGGTTCGACGAGCCCGTAAAAAAAAACCTTAATAACGCACCGAGAAGATCTTATAGGCAGATAAAGAATATTAATCGTAGACAAAAGCCACTTGCACCAATTGGTGTGGCTCTTTTAGTAGCTGGATTATTTATTGTAGCTTATTCAGTTAATCAAACTTTTTTCTCTACCTCAGTAATTAATGACGAACAAAAATTGTTAGAAAATCAGTTTGAAGCTAACAACACAAACCTCAGTGATTTAAGAACGAAAAATTTAAATGCTGAAAATTCAGTTGGAAACTTAGAACAAATTGATGAGTTTCAGGAATCTTTTATCTCTATAGCAACTAAAACTCTTACTAATCAGGCTGCCAAAGCAGAGTTTCTCCCTGACGTAGTTGGCAGGCTTACGCTCTTATCTGCAGATGTGAACCATTATGTAGTATTCGGTGCTACAGCTAAAAAATTAGAATATGGACCCGGGTACATCGTAGGGACATCTTTACCTGGATCTGGTGGAAACTTCGGAATAGCTGGTCATAGAACTACTTATGGAGCTCCTTTTGGAAATCTAGATCGAGTAGAGATTGGTGATGATATTTTGTTTCAGACAAACACAAACGAATATAAATACAAAGTTGTAGATATAAAAATAGTTTCACCTGAAGAAAATTATCTTCTTGGAAGCTTCGGTGATGACAGAGTAACCTTATCAACTTGCCACCCAAAATTTTCAGCTAAACAAAGACTGGTCGTAATTGGTAAATTAGAAAAGGTAAAGGTATTCGGGTAATGAAAAAAATAATCATGTCTTTGATTTTCTTTCTATCTTTTTTTAATGGTGTAATTAATGATAATTTTTCAGGTCCACAACTATTCGACACTGAAGAAGTATTAATAGAAATTGAAGAAGCCAGATTAGATGAAAACAATTTACAAATCTCATGGAACATCAGCGGAGTTGATAACATTGATCAGGTTATTCTTGTAGTTAGAGAATTTACAGCTGATGGATTGTTGAGTGAACCTTTAGAGCTTAAAGATTCTGGAGCAAGTGGATCAAAAGAAATTTTCTGGGATGGGTCCAATACCCTTTCACTTACAATAAAAATATTATCTACAGAATATACACAATACTCTGGACCAGACTGTGATTCAATGTTTTGCTATAAAGATATTACAACTGAAATAACATCTGATGAAAAGTTAATTCCTCCAATCCCAGTTCTTCCTGTAGTGCCAACAACTACGCCAGTAGTTGAAAGCCCAATCCTAGAAGATGAGGAGTCCTCAGTTGTTGATACTTCTACAAATATAACTTTTACTAATGAACTCATAACAACAATTCCATTATTTAATGATATTGATTTCACCGACCATCAAAAAAATAGTTTTGCATTCTTGATTACTTCAGGAATTTTAATTTTATTCTATGGTGTGCTGCTTGCCCAAGAGTGGTTTAATCGAATTATTTCTTACTACAGAGTTAGATGGACAAGTCGTAAAAGCAACAAAAAAGAAAAAACAACTCTTGAAACAGTAATGGAAATATCACTCGTAGCACTTATCACTGCTCTTTTATATGCTTTTGTAGAAGAGGGATTTACATTTGACGTTAGAGAGGAAAATCTGGCAATATTTCTAGGAGTTTTATTTGGTTTGGTTGTTGTTACATTTTTCTATGAAGGCATTGAGTCACTTATTGAATACTATGTTTATGACCAAATTGTCAAATTCGATTGGAATCCACAAGCAATGTTTTTTGCAGTCCTTTCGACAATATTATTTGTGGTTATAGAACTTCCCTTTGGCTTTATATTAGGTTTCATCGCAGCTATCCACATAGTCTCCAATAGACCCAAGGCTGAGTTATCTCCTAAGTTTTACTCAATGATGAGTCTCTCAATTGTTGGATACTTTTTCTTTTATGCAACATCATTTGAATCTGTAAGCTCCTCAGGTGTTTTAATGGCAGTATGTAAACTAACTTATTTAATGTGTTTAGAGGGAGTTATATTTAAAGCAGTTCCATGGGGAGGTAATGAGTTATTTGACGCAATTGGAGATTCTGAGGGGTTAAACCAGGCTATGCCGATTGTAAGCTTTTTGATGGGCATTTGGCTATTTATAAGAATTCTTGTTCTGCCACCTGATAGCGAGTTTAAAGAAGTGCAACAAACACTACTACAAAGTGGAGCTTTAGCATACAGATTTATGCTAGTGCTTTTGTTGTATATTACGATTATCTTATTATTAGGTAACTTTATGAAAAAATATGCCGAATTGAATAAACCTGCAGAATACGAGGAAAGCCTAAGGTTAAATGACGAAGATATTTCTGAATTTATAGATGATGAACTAAGCGACTCTTTTAATGAATCGTAATTTAACTTTAATAACAGTTCTTTTTATTGTTTTATTTATAGGAGTCTCATACATATATGTGCTTGATAATCCAGTTGAGATAAATATTCAAGCAACAATAGGAAATACTACAACCACAACAGCTCCTGTAACTACAACCACAACAGCTCCTGTAACTACAACCACAACAGCTCCTGTAACTACAACCACAACAATTCCGACTACTACAACAACCATAGAAGTTTCTCAAGAACAAGAAGAAGTAACCATTAATACAAACAGTGAAGAGGATACAGAGATTTACAAGGGGGAATTCACATCATTTGATGGTTTTGAAGGAGAGAATCAATTACGGCTTAATGAATTAGTTGCTAGCTTACCTGATGAATTAAGAAAAAGTGTAGAAAGTAGTGTGATATTTGTCAATGGTTGCCATTCTTACGCAGCAACTATATTAGAAAGATGCCCTTTTGGAGTTTGGGATTCCGCAGGCACTTTTGCAGATGGAACAGTTAATTCTAAATGGAAGTTATCCGTTTGGGTGTCAAATAAAGCTTTCGCAAACAACCGTGAGTATGATACGTTACTTCATGAAACCTCGCATGCACTTTCTTACTTAACAAGAAACTGCATAAATCCAGAAGGCGAAAAAAAACGTATAGAAGCACAAGAATTTTTTGGTAGTGAGGAATTATTTGCTGATGCTTTAGCGATATACTACGGAGGAGATTACGCTTATTACAGAGAGAATATTGTTTTACAAGATTCTGAAAGAGAATTTTTAGACAATTATATTGCTCTTTGCTGTGAGAATTAATAATAAATTAGCTATTAAAGAACATCAAAAACTAATATACTTTATTAATACATGAGTATAGAAGAACTAAGTTTATTAATTTCATCTTCGATAACGTTCAAAACTATTACACCAATGATTCCTGTAATGTTTTATTTTTTAGGAACTCAAACTACATCTAAAGATCTAAAAGATACCTTAAAAAATAAAGTTACATTTTCATTTGCTTTATTTTTTCAAATGTTTGTCTTACCTTTAATTGGATTGACTCTTTATTTAGTATTTAATTCAAGTATATTTGCAGTATCAATAGCTATTGTTTTATTGGCTCCAGGTGGTTTCATATCCGGAATTTTAACCCATTACAAAGGTGGAAATATACCACTTTCTGTCTCTCTGACTTCACTAACTTCATTGATAACACCATTAACAACAGTATTTTGGTTAAGTATCATTTCTATAAATGCAGATGAGTTTTCATTTAATTTCCTAGAAACCCTAGTTCAGCTCTCATTATTAATTTTGTTACCGTTTATAGTTGGATATTTTTTGAATTCAAAAAATATAAAATTTTTAAATAGAGTAACTATATTTTTAGACAAGTTTCTAAAAATATATGTTTTAGTAATATCCGTAACTGGTCCATTTGAATTAAGGGAAGCTCTAATTGACTATTTTTTAGAAGCCATAGTGATAGTTTTAATAGCAATTACAGTTGTCTTCCTTTCAGTTGAAGGAACTTTAAGATTCTTAAAAATTGATAAAAGGGATGCAGTCACTATCTCTATTGAAGCCTTATGTCAAAATTTTCCTATTGTGCTAACTTTTTCCGTCTTGTTTAACTTACCTCAGATGGCTGTATTCGGTATATTTTATTATTTAGCAACATTACTAATAGTTGTTCCGTATGCACTTTTAAGGCCAATAAAGTAATACAAACAACATTAAAGACTATTTATAAAAATAATAAAAACTATACCTTTACTAATAATATGTATATAATGATGTTGTCTTCAGACAATAAATTCACAAGTCAATATCAAAAAAATTTGATTTAAATTAGGAGAAAAATGTCCGCAAGAACGCAATTACAATCAAAACCAGTTGCAGATCTTAGAGCAATAGCAGAAGGTTTAGGTCTTGAATTTAAAGGCCTACAAAAAGCAAAGCTGATAGATCTTCTATTAGAGCAAGGGGACACAGTTATTGAAGCTGAGGAACCAGTTGTTGCTGAGGTAATTAATAAAAATGATGACTCAGACCTTCCATCAGTAGTCAATTCTGGAGACAGCCAAGTAAAAGCTGGAGAATCTAGAGAAGGTATTCTTGATATTCTTCCAGAGGGTTATGGATTTTTAAGATGTAGTGGTTATAAACCCGGTGATAATGATGTATATGTTCCTGCAGGAATTATAAAAAAATATAGGATGCGTAAAGGGGATTTAGTCGAAGGACCTATACGTGCACCCAGACAAAAAGAAAAATATCCTGCTTTAATGGATCCAAAAACTGTTAATGGTGCAGATCCTGAATTATTGGCTCGAAGGGTTGATTTTAATAAATTAACACCTTTGTTCCCCGACGAACGTTTAAAACTAGAAGTAATAGGTAAACCTGAAAAAATAGTAGGAAGGATAATTGATTTAATTGCTCCTATCGGTAAAGGTCAAAGAGGATTAATCGTCTCGCCCCCTAAAGCAGGAAAAACAACAATTCTTAAAGAAATCGCAAACTCAATTACTGAAAATAATCCTGAAGTACATTTGATGGTAGTTCTTGTTGATGAAAGACCAGAGGAAGTAACTGATATGCAGAGATCAGTAAACGGTGAGGTAATATTCTCTACTTTTGATAGACCTCCAGAAGAACATACACAAGTTTCAAGATTGGCAATTGAGAGAGCAAAAAGACTTACGGAAGAAGGAAAAGATGTTGTCATACTTTTAGACTCTATCACTCGTTTAGCTAGGGCACACAACTTGGCATCTCCAGCCAGCGGTAGGATTCTTTCCGGTGGATTAGATTCAACTGCAATTACTCCAGTAAAGCAATTTTTTGGTGCAGCTAGAAACATAGAAGGCGGAGGAAGTTTAACAATTCTTGGAACAGCTCTTGTTGAAACTGGTTCGAAAATGGATGAGGTTATATTTGAAGAATTCAAAGGTACTGGAAACATGGAACTTAAGCTTGATAGAGGTCTTGCGGATAAACGTGTCTTCCCAGCCATTGATGTCACACCTTCTGGAACTAGAGAAGAACAAAGACTTGTTTCACCACAAGAGCTACAATCTCTTTGGGCATTAAGAAGAGTGTTAGTTGGACTTGAGAGCGGTGCTACGGAGCTTTTAATAGATAGGTTCAAAACTGTTAAAACAAATGAAGCCTTCTTAAAAGATGTCGCAAAAAACAATAAGTAAGTTAGAGTGTAGATATGAAACAAGGCATACATCCAGACTATAGAGAAGTAGTTTTCCAAGATGAAGACGCGGGTTTTGCATTTCTCACTCGTTCTACAATTAAAACAAGTGAGTCAATTTCTTGGGAAGATGGAAAAGACTATCCGCTAGTCAAACTTGAAATATCTAGTGCAAGTCACCCATTCTTTACTGGTAAACAGAAACTTGTTGACTCCACAGGACGTGTAGAGAGATTTAAACAAAGGTACGGTTCTACAAGTACCCGTCAAGCGCCACAACAAGAAGC
>ENA-ORDA01001222-ORDA01001222.1-marine-metagenome-genome-assembly--contig:-NODE-1222-length-22504-cov-5.188567_pt1 | contig 22504 bp, 39 predicted proteins | sample MGYA00237778_ERZ508506 | MGnify/ENA primary metagenome ERZ508506 (study PRJEB26177, sample SAMN06267891) | marine metagenome | isolation source: Monterey Bay, California, USA | place: Pacific... | reverse complement strand
AGTGTAAATATCACAAACGCGTCTAGCGCAACCTTTAGCATCCAAGGCGGCGACGGTAACAGTAAGAACATAGTCTTCAAGAAAACAACAGGCGGCGCTCAACAGGCTAAGATTCAAGCAGTTGGTGATGACCTGCGCTTCATAACAGGCTCTGGTACTGACGAGGCTTTCCGCGTTGATTCCTCGCAGAATCTGCTTGTTGGTACCACTGATTCGTCAGTGTACAACAACAACACGAACACATCGGCAGATAACGGCATCAACCTAATGGCTGATGGCAAACTCTACGCAACAAAGTCTGGTGCGTCTGTTGCTATCTTCAATAGAACAAGTAGCGACGGCAACATCGTTGAGTTTAACAAGTCAGGCTCCATCGTCGGAGCCGTTGGTGTAAATGGTAGTAATAACTTAAATATCGGCGGCTCTGTTGCTAACCATGCTGGTTTAGAGTTTGTGGACACTGCGTACTACCCACAGGTTGCTCAGGCAAGTAGTAATGGTGACGTTGACCTAGGTGGTCTTTCACGGCGCTTCAAAGACCTCTACCTGTCAGGCTCTGTCTATGCAGGTAATTTAACAAATACAGCAGGTAATCTTTTCTTACACATAGACGGTGATGCTGACGGTGTAACTACTGGCTATAAAATAAGAAGCGGAGTAGACGTAACCGCACAAAGTTCGCACATTGCTTTTGTAAATCCAAACGGCATTGTAGGTACAATCAGGACTTCTGGTTCGGCAACGTCTTACAACACCTCATCAGACCAACGCCTCAAGGAAAACATTTCAGATGCTGATGATGCAGGTAGAAAAGTAGACGCTATCCAAGTACGCAAGTATGACTGGAAAGTTGATGGCTCTCACCAAGACTACGGCATGATTGCACAGGAACTACAGGCTGTTGCACCAGAGGCTGTTTCTGGCGATGCTGACTCAGAAGAAATGATGGGTGTGGACTACTCAAAGCTAGTACCTATGCTTGTAAAAGAAATTCAATCACTACGTGCCAGAGTTGCACAATTGGAGACTAACTAATGACTACATGGACTATTGCAACACTTGAGCGTGACATTCAGCCAGCAGACATGGACGGCGCAGTAGTCGTTGCACACTGGCGGGCTACTGATTCAGAAACTGTAGGCGAGGGAGACGACGCTGTTACCTACTCTGCATCCTCCTACGGTACTGTAGGCTTTACACCAGACCCTACAGCGCCCGGATACGTCCCCTACGCCGACTTAACTGAAGAAATGGCCTTGGGCTGGGTATGGGAGTCTGTAGATAAGGACGCTACTGAGGCGGCTCTAGCGGCTAAGATTGAAGCAGAGAAGAACCCTGTCACTGCTGACGGCGTACCTTGGTGAACCTAAAAGACTTCAACACTTTATACAATTACAAGCACGATCCAGACGGTCGTGATTTGTGGCGAGTAATAAAGCCAGTCGAAGAAGTCTATCGGGGTGACTGCGAAGACTATGCGCTGTCCGTCTTGTATTACGTTGTATGCAAAGAGTCTTGGATAAAATTTTGGTGGATGCTATTTACATTTAGTGCAGAGATATGCGGGTGCAAAACCAAGACGGGTGGTCATGCAGTCCTTCGTGTTGGTAAAATGTATATTGATAACTGGACAAAGGAATGGGTTGACCGAGCGCACATGGAATCTCTTGGTCACAAGTTTTGGTCTTGGAATTACACGATATTACCAACAACTGTAGTAATAAAAATGATTTTAGGGAAAACAAAAAATGACTGATTTTAGTATTGATGGACGTGAGATTGATGTTGAAAGCCTGAGTGATCAAGGTAAAGCCGCACTGCAAAAGGCGGTAAATTTAAATCAGCAACTCTTAGGAATAGAAGAGCAACGCCAAGACCTTAACCTTCTTATGAATCACTACGCCTCAATCGTTAGAGAAGAGACTGCTGAAGAAGATGAGTGAGTCGCTCTTAGATCGCATAGGTGTATCGGGTTATAATAAACCCAAGCGTACACCCGGCCATCCAAAAAAGTCGCACGTTGTCGTGGCTAAGGAAGGCGATCAGGTAAGGACTATACGCTTTGGTCAACAAGGTGTGTCTGGCTCCCCTGCTAAGTCTGGAGAGTCTGAGACGGCAAGGAACCGCCGTCGATCATTTAGGGCGCGTCATGCAAAGAACATAGCCAAGGGCAAGATGTCTGCGGCGTTTTGGTCATCAAAGGTGAAATGGTAATGAGAAAGCCAAAGAAAGGTTTGTATGCAAACATAGCGGCGAAGCGTAATCGCATCGCTAGTGGCTCTGGCGAGCGTATGCGTAAGCCCGGTACTGCCGGTGCGCCTACTGCACAATCGTTTAAAGACGCCGCTAAGACGGCCAAGAAAAGATAAGCCATGAGTGTCGAGCAGTCAGTTGCCAAGCTGGAAGCACAGCAAGAGGCAATGGCTCAAGATGTAAGTGAGATGAAGTCTGCGTTGACTAGTATCGCTCAGACTTTGCGTGATCTATCCAGCATGGAGCAGAGGCAGATTTACTTGGCGGAGACTGTAGCCCGCGCGCACAAGCGCATTGATGAGATTCAAGCAATCGTGAAAGATGAAGTAAAGAATCACGAGAAGCGCATCCAAGCAATCGAGATCAGCATTGCGAAGAACCAATGGATCGAGCGCATTATCATGGCGGCCTTAATGACTGGCATCGGTATATGGATTAAAGGCGGAGTCTAGTGCTTGAGCTACTAGTCGGACCCATATCTAACCTGTTAGACAAGGTTATCCCTGACGCGGATGAGCGCAGTCGTCTAGCCCACGAGATCGCCACATTAACTGAGAGGCAAGCCCATGAAATCGCCAAAGCTCAGATCGCAGTCAACAAAGAAGAAGCATCCCATACGTCAATGTTTGTCAGTGGTTGGCGACCTGCTGTGGGCTGGGTCTGTTGTGCTGGGCTTGCTAGTAATTATCTTCTGGTGCCTTTCGCAAATTTTGGGCTTAGCGTGGCTGGCTCTGGTTATGTGGTCCCCACACTTGATCTTTCTGAAATGATGCCTGTACTTCTTGGTATGCTTGGGCTTGGTGCAATGCGAACCGTAGAGAAAACAAAGGACGTTGCTCGTAAATGATTCACTTCAGACTCGAAGAGTTCAACTGTACCCACACGAACCTCAATCGCATGGATGAGGCGTTTCTAGTAAAGCTCGATGAGTTGCGCGAGCGTGTTGGCTTCCCCTTCATAATCACGTCGGGCTACAGAGATGCAACCCATCCTGCTGAGGCGCGCAAAGCCGAACCCGGCACCGGCTATCATTGCCAAGGTCTCGCGGCAGACATCGCAGTATCCAACGGATTCGAGCGTATGAACATCGTGCATGAAGCAATCAAGATGGGATTCTCTATCGGTGTGGCTCGTACATTTATCCACGTTGACGCCCGAACAACCACGCCAGTGCTGTGGACATACTCTAACTAATAAACATAAAGTGTTTGCATTACCCTTAAAATAGACCTATAGTGTCTATGTTCCATGTGGAACTAACCAAGGGAGATAGCAAATGGCACGTTTTGATTTCTACGAAATTCTGATTAACTATCCGACGTGGGAAGAGAATCACCACGACATTACTGACCTTAATATCCGTCGCGATATTATGCTGGACGTTGAGGAAATATCCTCCGAGCTGGCACCAACCGCAATGCACCAAGTAGGCAGTGAGCTTGAATGGGTAGACCTTGTATTTAATGACGAGGCTGACCCTCTTCTAGTAGTGGAAACAACCCGCGCACTTCTATGGAACTATTCAGAGTCCATGATCGTCGATCTTGTTCAAGCTGAAGCCGCTAAACACGCGGAGGCTTACGATGCTTGATCTAAGTAAAAGCGACGAGGCTTTCTTGTCCGATCGGTTCAAGGATTATCTGACCGTAGCTAGTCGTGATTTCCGTCACGGCTTCGAGGATGGCGTGGCTTGTAATGACCAAGCCTACCCAGCAACCGACACCTACCTATCAGGCTACGCCGACGGCTATGCCTTAACCCAGATGCGCCAAGCATCTCAACACGCCGGAGAAACATTATGAATGGCATCGTAAAAATCCACGGAAAAGAATATAAGACCGTGGCACTCCGGGTCGCAGAGTTTAGAGCGGCCCATCCCGACTACACGATCTCGACCGAGCTGGTCGAAGCTAACGACGTTCTAGTCATTATGAAAGCAACTGTCTCGGCGGCTGGAATGGTCATCGCTACTGGTCACGCTGAAGAGGTACGCGCCGCCAGCAAGATCAATAGTCAGGCCGCTATGGAAGTGGCTGAGAGTTCGGCGGTGGGTCGCGCATTGGCTTTCTTCGGACTGGCTGGCGAGGAGCTTTCTATCGCGTCTGCCGATGAGGTTGCACACGCTATCCAGCAACAACAAGACACCGGGCCGATCATGGCTCACAACGAAGCATTACAGCGCAACTATGCGTCTGTGTACTTCATCAAAGAACACCTCGCATTGAAGGCATGGGAAGCCGTAGCAGAGGCGTGGGGCGAGATCAGCAACGACGACAAGAAAGCCTTGTGGGTTGCACCTAGTAAGGGTGGCATCTTCACAACTGCCGAGCGTAGTGATCTCAAAAGCAATGAGTTTAACGAAGCACGTAAATTAATCTTGGGAGAGACAGCATGAATAAAGACATAACTTTTGTAGATGGAATGATCTGCAAGCGCCAACAAAACGCACCGGACTTTGTGGTGTGCAACATCTCAGTAAAGAAGTCGGAGATGATCCCCTTCTTAAATGCTCAGTCAGGTGATTGGGTTAATGTTCAAGTTCTTAAAGCAAAAGCGAGCGACAAGATATATGCCAAACTCGACACATGGGAACCAGACCCGTCAAAAGTTCATGCGGATGGCGTTCAACAAGTCCGAGAAACCCTCGCAACCCAGACCCCGACTGAACAGTTCAGTGATGACATCCCATTTTGATGTAGGCGCGTCGTTAATAGCGGCGCAAAAACAAGCTGGCATATCGAATCTAAAGTTGGCAAAAGACTTTGGCGTGTGCAAGCAAACTGCAACCCGGTGGAGATCAAAGGCAGATCAAAAGGTAAGCGTTGTTTTTGCTCTCTCTGATTACTTCGGTATGAGTTGCGAATCTTTTTTAGATTTAGGGAGATGACATGAGCCACACAATGCAAATTCTTGACCACCTAGAAAGTAAACCGATCACTGCTATGGAAGCCTTGAACGACTACGGGTGCTTTCGGTTGGCGGCGCGGATCAATGAGCTTCGCATGGGCGGTCACGATATCCGTACAGAAATAAAAAACAAAGATGGCAAGCGGTATGCGATGTATCACTTGCTGAAAAAGTAGAGGCAAAAAAAAGCCCCTCGCGAGAGGGGCCAATCACTGTCCAAGGGAGGGACGTTTGTGATATCTTCGAAGGGTCAGTTAAGAAGATGAATGGATTATACACTACAAAACCATTCCGTATCCTCCCTCATCTACTTTTTTGTCAGAGATTACTGGGCGTTAGGCCGAGGAACCTAAGAACCTCGGAGACAGAGTTGACCCTCTCTATGATGCGCCTCCCTGTGCCGAGAGCTGGTAAAGGGAATAGATGTCAAGATTCGATACAGTAATCAAAGCTCGTCATTACTAATTAACTAATTTGCTGGAGCTTGCTCCGGCATTAAAAGGGAAGTGTGGATGATAATTTTAAACGATGGTACTTACTACGAACCCGATGATGAGCAAATCATTTATTGGCAGAATGCTTTTCCAAAGGTCGATATCTTTGCTGAATTAAGTGCGATGGCCGCGTGGTGTGACGCCAATCCAAAGAAGCGTAAGAAGGATGGCAAGCGTTTTGCGGCTAGCTGGTTAAGCCGAGCATCTCAGCAGGAACGTGGGGTGTCACCATTTGCGGAGAAAATGACGACAAATTCTGGTAAAATCGCGATGAAAGCTTGGTCAACGGTAGACGATTGCACTCACGATTTTATGAAATCAGAAAGTTACAGGTCGCATTGCTTGGAAAAGTACGGCCAGTACGTGACCTTTAATGGCGAGAGGGTGACGGCTTGAGCGAGCGATGGACTGTCAATAGCAAGTTCCAAGCAGAGCAGTTTTGTAAGTACGTCATGGAAAACGCTGAGGCTGGTAAGACATACGAAATCTACCAGCCAAATCTGACCGGGCAACAACTGAAAGCCGTCCATGCGTATTGCGATCATGTCGCGCGAGATATGAATGCGGGTGGTCACGATATGCAACACGTTTTAAACGGAGCTAGATTATCAATACCGCCAACCGGCAAAATGCTATACCACGTTATGTGGAAGCCAATCCAAAACGCAATGCTTCAGAAAGCCGATCTCGTAAAGGTCGGCAAGTATGAGGTTGATCAGATATATCAAGTGATGTCGCGACACGTCGCAGAGAACTTCGATATTGACGTAAGGTTTGGCAAGTAGTTTCTGGGGGAACTATGAGCTTACTTGATTACTGTACAACTGAACGTCAAACACAAATTATTACTCTGCACTTAGAGGGGCTTGGCTATCAAAAGATCGGAGACAAGCTTGGCGTAAGCAAGTGGGTTGCGCGTGACATTATAAAAAACATAAAGCGTAGGGCCGCTATGCAAGGTCACTCCCCCGATCACGACATGGTTCATACCGTCCCCGATGGCTTCTTAGTAAAGGGAGTCTCCACGTACTACAACGATGAAGGCAAGCCGGTTGGTCAATGGGTAAAGTCTGCCAGTGACAAAGAACGACAACTTGAAATCGCACTGGAAGCATTCAAGGCTGGATTGCTAGATGAGATTGATGGCCTTCACAGGCCCGTAAAGGCTCCAGAAGCAACGAAGAACGAAGACAGGCTATCAGCCTACCTAATCGGAGATCACCACCTCAACGCGCTCTGCTGGTCCCCTGAGACGGGTGGCGATGACTGGGATACAAACATCGCACAAGACGTGCTCATAAAGGCAGTCGATAAGCTAGTGTCAGCGGCAGGTGATGCCGAAGTGGGCGCGCTGATTAACCTCGGAGATTTTTTGCATGCAAATTCCGGGGATAATAAAACGGCAAAAGGCACGCCCGTCGATGTTGACGGAAGGCTAGGCCGGGTCATTCGCGTTGTCGGCAACCTCTTCAAAGTTCTAATCACTCGTATGTTGGAGACGCACAAAGAAGTGTGGCTGATCAACGTGCGAGGTAATCACGATCCCGATGCTAGTCTCTGGCTTAATGAGATGATGCGCTTGTACTTCCATAATGAACCACGGGTAAAGGTCTTTGATAACTTCAGCAAGTGGATACATTTTGAGTGGGGGCAAACTCTAGTTGTTATGCACCACGGCGACAGGATTAAGACTCAGGCACTTTACGAGGCTGTGACGCGCGACTACGCAGAGGAATGGGGCCGCTCTAAATACCGGTACTTATATCACGGTCATATCCACCACCGTACTGTGACAGAGATGGGCGGCTTGCACCTAGAATCGTTTGGGGTTTTATGTCCCCCAGATGCCTACCATTCAGCATCGGGTTATGGCTCCGCGCGCTCTATGTCCTGTGTCATACTCGATAAGAACTACGGCGAACACAGCCGATTCAAAGTGGGCATTGATGAGGTAAAGGCGTGATCCAAATTATTAGCTGTCCGTTACCCGGCGGTGGAAGGGCATTGCTAAAGACTTCCGACATAGGCGGCGCAACGACCGCCAAGAATCCACAAGAGTGTGATGTCTACGTTCTAGGCTGGGCGCAGGAAGGAATCACGATTGATTTGAGTGTTGAAGAATTCGCAGAGGTATGGGTCTCTGCATTACTTGATGAGGGAGAAACACAAGAGTATGAGATCGTATTTACCTCCGATGACTTGCACTGAATGCCATAAAATAATGGTGCCGCAGTTCAAGCAAGAATACCCCCACAAGCTCGATGGCTGGTCATGCGATTGCGGACATAGCGAGAAAGCTATTCTCAGAGAGCGACAATACACGAGGGAGACAGATGGCAGTCAAGCGCGAACCCTGTGACATTTGGTTTAGCAAGGCGGTAAGGCTACGGGATGAAAAGTGTTTGCACTGCCACAAGACTGATCGACTGGAGTGCTCACACATCTATGGACGGGCCAACAAGCGGGTGCGCTGGTCAATGTCAAATTGCATAGCCCTCTGCCACGCCTGCCACAGATATATGACCTCTAATCCCGTGGCGCATTTTGACTTCTTGAATGACCTATTGGGCGAGGAGCACATGGATAAGCTAAGGATGGATCGCAACGAGATTTACAAGACTAATAAACTGCTGAGGAAAGATATCGCGGCGCATTACCGCGATGAGGTTAGGCAGAAGGAACTTGATCCTGACTACGAGATTCAGAGCTGGAACTAATGTGGTCAAGGAAGTGCTGTTTCAACACTGGATTCCTTTTTAGTTTCTTGAGCGCCCTGATCTCAGTGATCCTGATTGTTTGACGGCTTACACCAAGAACGTCTGCGATTTCTTGATGTGTCATGTTGTAAACAAAGTTGATAGCTCGTGACATTACTTTACCTCGTACGGATCATGGATGCCGGGATACTTCATAAGCCAAGTACCTTGCACCTTGTCGATATACTTAGTGCTCACGTCATGGCCTTTACACCAGCGCAAAGCACTCTCTAAACTTTCAAAGACGATTGTTGTCATCGTTACCCCCTAAAAGAAAAGGCCGCTTATGCGGCACTGTCTTCGATCATGGCACCCAAAAAGGATGAAACCTCGTTGGCACATCGTTGTGCGCTGTTGCTGAAAAGTCTTGCTCGCTCAAGCTCGCCTTCTTCCACTGCCTTCATCGCGCTTTCGATCAAGCGTACTTGACGCTCTAGTTCTTCAGTGATGTGCGCGGTGCAAGATTTAAAATTATTCATGTCTGTATTCCCTTGGTTAGTAGTTGGTAAAGGCCGCTTATGCGACCTGATTATTTCTTAACTCGATTAACTCGTACATTACTCGGAGCCATGCGGCGGCATCCTCGTCACGACAAAACATGAGTTCTACGTTGTATTCACTGGCGGCGTGTGCAATTTGCTTATCTAGTTCTGTCATGTCTCTATTCCCTTGGTTGTGGCTGTGTCCCCAGCCGATGAACAGATAATTGCATACCCAAATCTAAAAGTAAACACGTTATGTTTATTTATTTGATGTGTTTGTTGGTGGGGTGTTGTAAATATACATTTGTGGTATACTCATCGGATGTGTACTACAGTGAAGAGAGCGATGTTCTGCACTCGTAACAATGTCCAGCACATTGAGAACCTCGGTATAGTTTGCGAACTAGTCGGGCGACTCAAAGGTTTAACAGAGTCTGAATACTTGGACCTCTGTGCGGTAAACAAGCTGGAGAATATGCGAGCGTTGGAGATGGCTAAACATTACCCAAGTCACTAAGGCGAGGGAATAACAGGCCGAAAAGGCCGAGGGGCTTTGCACCCCCAAAAAAAGGGAGAACGACGTGGAATTGAATTTATTACAGCAGTACCCGGCGCGAGTAGTGGCTGGAATTATCTTGTTTGTAGCGGCGCTAGGGATTGTGGGCAACGCTGACTTACAGGATCAGATTGATCAGCAAGAGTGGTACTGCGAGAACGTAGAGTTGTGGATCGAGTCTAATGGTCGCAATGGTCATCCGGATTATAAGGGCATTGATTGTGAAGGTTCTTGATCTATTCGCTGGGATCGGTGGATTCACCATCGGTCTTGAGCGAGCAGGATTCGAGACAGCGGCTTTCTGTGAGATAGACCCTTATGCTCAGAAAGTCCTACGCAAGAATTGGCCTGGAGTACCCATCTATGACGATGTTAGAACAATCACAGCAGAGCGATTGGCTTCAGACGGAATTGGAGTCGATGTCATTACAGGCGGGTTCCCCTGCCAGGACATCTCAGTTTCAGGAAACCAAGCAGGAATACAAGACGGAACCCGAAGCGGCTTATGGTCAGAGTGCGCCCGTTTGCTTGGGGACATTCGACCTAAATACGCCATCTTTGAAAACGTCACAAACTTGCTTAACGGACACGGGGGAGATTGGTTTAAGCGAGTTCTCTGGGACATTTCCGCGCTCGGGTATGATGCGGAGTGGCACTGTATACCAGCTTCCGAACTTGGCGCGCACCACCACAGAGATCGGATCTGGATTATTGCCTACCCCCGCGGCGAGTACGGGCGGGACAACGGGCAACTGGCAACCGATCAGGCCCAGCGGACACAGAGCGCAGTTATCTCTTCAGCAATACGTGAGGATGTTTCCGACTCCAACAGCATCGGATTCGGGGAGTGCATCCAAGAAGCGGATAGAGGAGCCGGGGCATTCAAAGGCGGCACTGAGGGAAGCGGTATTCTGGCCGACACCAACAGCACACAATGCCAAAGAAGGTGCTTATCCGTCGGAATACAATCGCAATACGCCAACATTAGCGGCGCAAGCGGGTGGAGCGTTGAACCCAATGTGGGTCGAGTGGCTAATGGGATTCCCTCTAGGTCACACAGACTTAAATGCTTAGGCAACGCGGTAGTGCCGCCAATACCAGAGTTAATAGGGAGGGCTATAAATGAAGCTAACCTATAAACAAGTAAAGGATGCGGCTAAGATGGAAAGCGAGGGCGTCGAGGTATGGGCGCTCTCACAAATCTTCGATGTGCATGACATGACTATGCGCAAATACTTGAGAGCGTATTACAAGTACGGCAAATCATTCTGGTCACCCTATCCAGCGGAGGTGGAACATGGCGGATCATCGGCATAAACTAGACAAGGAAACGCGAGACAGACACTTCCCTGAGTACAATGGGGGTAAGGGGTCAAGACCGCGCAAGTTCGCAACTAACAGTAGTCAATCCTATAAGGATGGCTGGGATAGGATATTCGGTGGCAAAGACAAGAGCACAACTTAACCGAGAGACACGCCAAGCCGAGATGCGGAAGAAGATTGAAGCATCCGGGTATGAAACGCATGTCCATGAAGTCGTTAAAAAATTGCTAGATCCTGAGCAAGAACTTGACTCCATTGATGTACAGCGTATGAAGTCTGCGGCTGACCTATCCATAAAGATGATGGCTAAGTTCATGCCAGACCTTAAATCCACCGAGATCACTGGTCCAGATGGCGGTGGTTTAGTCGTTAACATTCAGCGTAAGAGATTCGATGGCGACGATTGAATACGTTATGAAGCCACAAGGCGTGGTACTCGAGGAGTTCGCTGACTGTCGCGCGCGTAACTCATTCATTATGGGGCCACTAGGCTCCGGCAAGACCGTCCAAGTAATCCTCAAGCTCCTTGAGCTGATGTGCCAGCAAGCACCAGTGACGCGGGAGAGTCATCCCAACTACGGCATTCGGCTCAGTCGGATCATTGCCGCTCGAAATACTTACAGTGAATTGTTCTCAACCACGATTAAGGATTGGATCGAGGTGCATGGCGATCTAGGTGAGTTCAAGCAGGGGAACAAGGAACCGCCAACGCATCGACTCGAGTTCAAGCTGGAGGATGGGACGACGGTTAAGAGCGAGGTCATCTTCATAGCCTTTGATCGCCCTGAGCACGTCAAGAAGGCGAGGGGTATCCAGACTACATGGGTGTGGCTAAACGAGGCTAAGGAGCATTCTAAGAGCGTTGTGGACATGCTTGACCTGCGATGCGGTCGATACCCGTCGATGAAGGAAGGCGTGAAGCCTACGCATTATGGGATGCTGGGAGACTCGAATGCGCCCGATGAGGATCACTGGTATTACAAGCTGGCTGAAGAAGATCGACCAGAGGATTGGAAGTTTCACCGCCAACCGGGTGGTGTATATCGGGAAGGCGACGGATGGTATCTCAACGAAAAGGCAGAGAATCTTAATAACCTACCGGACGGCTATTACCGGCGAGGTCTACAGGGTAAGACTGATGATTGGATCAAGGTTAATCTTGCGAATGAGTACGGCTTTGTCTCTAGCGGTAAGCCAGTTCATCCTTTGTACACTGATTCTATTCACTGCATGGCTGACGTTTACCAGCCTAATACTGATCAACCTATCGTGCTTGGCTTTGACTTCGGTCGGACTCCAGCTTGTGCGTTTCTTCAGAGAGATGCGTTGGGCCGCTGGATTTGTTTTGATGAGTTTTGTCTAACTGACTCTGGGGCGGTGGACTTTGCACCTAGCCTCAAGCGATACATTGATGCGAACTACCCGAAGTGCCGATTCAGAGGCTGGGGTGATCCATCGGGTGACAATAAGAACCAAGCCAATGCAGACACGCCCTTCAAGATCATGCGAGCGGCTGGCATACCCTGTACGCCTACACTGACAAACGATCCTGCATTGCGACGTGCGGCGCTAGAGATACCGATGAAAGAACTCTGCATGGATGGTAAGCCACGATTCTTGATTAGCCCTAAAGCACGAATGATTCGTAAGGGATTGCAGGGTGGCTTCTGTTACCGGCGCATTCAGATATCGGGTGAGAAGTACACGGATGAGCCTGATAAGAACGAATACAGTCACCCGGTCGAGGCATTGGAGTACGCATTGCAAGGTGAAGGCGAAGGCAGACAGGCACTAACTAACTTACATACGCAGAACAGAAAGGTGCGCCAGATGAAGATGGATGTCCGTGTCTTCTGATATCGCATACGTGGCGTTCTCTATCGACGAGGGGCATTGGTGGTCGTGGATGCTACACCCCGAGATTAGGCATTGTTACGTCGTGATTCCGAACGATGGCGAATGGTTTGCGGTTGGCAAGTCAACGCAAGGGATTGAGTTCATAATCGTCGATAACATTACCGATGTAGTCGAGAACGATATTCTGATAAAATCGCAGGTTCATAGACCTAAGCGCGGTCTGTTTATGTTGAATACGTGCGTTGGGTATACGAAGCAGGTGTTGGGTATAAACAAACCGTTTATCTGGACGCCTTATCAACTGTATCGGTATTTGGAGAAGCAGGATGGCAGGTAAGATGCGGCAAAGCTTGCGCGGTATCGACAGGATACACCGCAAAGGCTTCAAGAAGATTGACCGGGTTCGCAGAGGCAAGAGCCTTCTTGGCGAGCTTGGTGTTAAGAGCGGCAGTAACCGAAAAGCACAGCAAGACACTATTGGTTATGACGGTAAAGACTTCACACGTAACGGGGAAAAGACCACCCGTGACTCGTTAAGGATGGGATGAAATGAAATCACCGAAAGCACCTAAGCCATCAGCACAGCAAGTAGCTGTCGAGCGCCGTCAGGCAGTAGCACTGGATGAAGAGATTGCGGAGCAGGAAGAACGCTTCCGTGCTATGGCTCGCGGCAAGCTAGGAACTAAGTCTTTATTGGGCGGTGTACCACGTAGCCGTGCAGAGTCCGCAGGAGGCCGTGCAGGAGCGGCTCCAGCTCGAACCATGTTAGGCATGGGCGGTATGGGCGGCGTCTCTCCCGGCGGTGCTGGTGGCGGTATGCGCTCTGGTCCGTACTCTGGCACACAAGCACAACTTAAATAGGTAGCACTATGAGCTTGCCCCCGCATCTTGGCTCGGTCCAAGACATAAAGGAACGTGAACAGAAAGCGTTTAGCACTCAAGCAATGTGGCATGACCAATTGCAGGATGTGTACGAATACTTTCTACCGCAACGTAACCTGTTTGATACCGAGAACACCGGTCAGAAGAAGATGGATCGCATCTTTGACTCGACTGCGTTGACAGCTATCCAACAAGGTGCGAGCAAGCTACAGGAAAACATTGCTCCGATCTGGTCACGTTGGGCTACCTTCCAGCCGACCGAAGAGATCATCCGGTTGTTGGAGTCAGGCCAGTTCGATGTATCCGAAGAGGATGTGCGAGCCAACCTAGATCAGCAGTGCGAGCTGGTCTTTGATTACCTGAATCGCTCTAACTTCCATACTCAGTTCTATGAAGCGGCGCTTGATCTTCTCGTGGGTACGGCAACCATGAAGATCGAAGAGACAGACGATGAGACCAACCCTATTTGCTTCAACACGATCCCACAGAAGGGCATTGCGTTTGAAGAGGGTCCGTACGGAACGGTCGAGACACACTGGCGACGGTTTCAAGTCAAGGCTCGCTTACTAGAGCGTATGTGGCAGGGCTTTGAAGCCTCGCAGAATGTACGCAACATGATCGAGAACAGTCCCAACACTGAAGTTAGCGTGTCTGAGGGCGTGATCTTTGACCCTAAGAGCAAGCGATACTACGGATGCCTGTGGGTTAACAATGAAAAGTCTTTCTCATGGACTGAAGACTTCGGGGAATCAAGCCCTTGGGTTACTGGTCGATACACAAAGGTAGCCGGTGAGATACGTGGTCGCGGTCCAGCAATGCAGTCATTGCCCGATGTACGCTCACTGAACAAGGCGAAAGAGTTTGTCTTGCAGAAAGCGGCTATTGACCTTGCCGGTATGTATACGGCTACTGACGACGGTGTTACTAACCCGTACAATATGGTGATTGCACCCGGTGTCGTGATTCCAGTCGGATCAAACAACACCAACAACCCCTCTATTCAACGTCTCGATACAGGATCGAACCTTGCTCTCGCGCAATTTGAAATCGTCGAGCTTCAGAACGCTATCAAGTTGGCAATGTTCAACGACTTGCGTGATCCTGCTGGTCCTGTTCGTAGCGCCACTGAAGTTGCTATTGAATCCAGAGAGCTTGCAAAGCGGATCGGGTCGGCATTTGGGCGACTTCAGACCGAGATACTCATACCAATACTCAAGCGTGTCGTCGCTATACTGACTCGACGCGGATTGATCGTACCTATCGAGCTTGATGGCCGCGATGTACGAGTTAAGTTCACATCTCCACTAGCACGAGCGCAAGACGGCGAAGACTTACTGGCTGTTCAGCAAGCCGTACAGTTCGTATTAGGTACGTCTGGCCCCGAGCAGGTACTCATGGCTTATAAGACTGAGGACTTCGGTACGTGGGCGGCAGAAAAAACAGGGATGCCCTCTGAATTGGTACGGTCTGAGGTCGAGAAACAGCAGATCATCCAAGCCGGTGCACAAGCTCAGATGCAACAACAACAACCACAACCAATGGAAGCTGAATGACTTGGGAAACAATTGAGGGCGCAAGCCCGGATGCCAAGAGACAGAAAGCCAAAGCACAAGAACAGATAACGGAACTCACCAAAGCCTATGCCCGATGCTTCAACACTGAAGACGGGCAGAAGGTCTTAGAGGATCTGACCCGTCGCTTTCTATTCGATAACTCAACCGCCCTATCTAGCCAGAACGTCGCGTATGAAGCGGCGTATCACAATGGTGAAGCTGGCGTTATCCGCATGATCATCCACTACATACAGCAAACCGAGAGACTATGACCGAAGAAACCAAGAAGCGTGGGCGCAAGGCGAAGCCCAAGTACGAGGTATCCGGCAATGACATGGACCACCTAGCAACTATTGGGTGCGAACTTGATTGGCTGGAACGATTACATGACCGATATGGCTTTGAGAAGTTCGAGTACATCCATAAGTTTCGAGCTTTCAGGTGCTACAAAGACGGTCAACACGTTGATTGGATCGACGTGAACGATCTTGCCGTGATCAATGGCAAGCGCAGGGTGGAATCTATCCTGCTAAGACACCAGCCCGTAAATGTTAAACGAGCAGTAATTCAATATCCTTGGAGATAATCATGGAAGAACAGGCCGTAGAAAGTAACGACACCCTGCAATCATTAGTAGACGCCGCAGAACCCACATTAGGTGAAGGCGAATTCTTTTTGAGTGATGGGATCAAGGGCGTTGGCGATCAACCCGAGTGGTACAAAGCCGACAAGTACAAGTCAGTATCAGAGCAAGCCAAGGCATACACCGAGCTAGAGAAGAAGTTCGGGGGATTCACTGGCGCACCTAAAGACGGATACTCCGTTATTGAAGGTGTAGAGTCAGACGACGCGTTATGGCAGGAGCTAGTGTCGTTTGGTGAGAAGACCAATATGTCTCAGTCTGCAATGAACGACGCATGGGAATTATTGTCCGCACAAGATCAAGCGGCTGAAGAAGTATCAATGGAAGTTGAGCTTCAGAAGCTAGGCGATAACGGTGTAGAGCGTGTCAAGGTTGTCGAGCAGTACATGAAGAACAATCTCGATGGCGACACATACGAGCGGTTACGTTATGCCGTAAACAGTGCCGAAGCTGTCGAGCTGATCGAAGCCTTAGTTAAGTCAACCGCCCCTGCTAAGTTGCCGATTGATGGCTACATTGAACCGGGTGGCATTACATGGACTGACATTGAAGCTGAGATGTTTAAGAAGCATGAGAGCGGCCAGATGCTTCGTGCGGTCGATCCTAACCACGAGGCCAAGGTTCAACGCATGATGAAAGAGTTTGGTGGTGATAAGCCCAATGTACGCGTTGTTGGCTAATACGCAGTGTGTGGTATCATAGCGAGATCGGATACCCCTTTCACAAGGCCCGGTAGTTTTAGGTTGAACGACTGACCGACTATCGGGTACTCAGTCCAAAATCTCTTAATCATTTTTTTTTCAATTTGACATAGAGGAGACTGAATCATGTCAATTAATCTCTCCGCAGTAGCGGTAACTGAATTTGACAGCATGGTGAAGCACGCCTACGCAAACATGGGCTTGCTTAAGAACGCTGTCACACTCCGAAACAACGTCGTAGGTGATACCTACAAATTCCGTCGTATGGGCAAAGGTCTTGCTAACCAGAAGGCTAGTTCTGCCGATGTAGTTGCAATGGGTGTTGGACACGAGTTCAAGACTGCAACACTCGTAAACTGGAACGCACCTGAGTTCACAGACATCTTTGACGCACAAGACGTAAACTTTGACGAGAAGCAAGAGCTGGCATCTACAATCGCTGGTGCCTTGGGTCGTCGTTGTGACCAGCTTGTCATTGATGCTATGGACGCTTCTACTCCACTGACTACTGCTGTAGCCGCTGGTGGTACTAACCTCACAATCGCTAAGGTCAACCAAGCACAGGTTGAGCTACGTGATCAGGGCGTACCAAATACAGAGCTTTTCGCAGTAATCGAAGCTGGTGGATTGGGTGGACTCTTGGCTGATGAGAAGGCAACTTCTTCTGACTACCAAGCGGTCAAGGCTCTTGTATCTGGTGAGATCAACTCTCTTGTTGGCTTCCAGTTCATCATCCTTGAAACTCGTGCGGAAGGCGGTCTGACTGAAGCGGCTAACGTCGTGGACTCTTGGTTCTTCCAGCGTCCGTCTGTCGGCCTTGCTATCGGTATCGACATGAAGACTGAGATCAACTACGTTCCTGAGAAGACTTCTTGGCTGTCTAACGGCATGCTGAAGGCTGGCTCTGTCGTTCGCGACGAAGGTGGTTTGGTTAAGGTTCAGTACGACAAGACTGCATAAGTCTTACACGGCCCCTTCGGGGGCCATTCTATTTCTGGGTGGGTTATGGCGAGCAAGATCGACTTAATTAGCAATGCACTTATTCTAATTGGTGACACTCCGATTAATTCACTTACTGGTGGATCACGGCGCGAGACTGTCGCGAACAATCTATACGACAACATTGTCCAAAACGAGCTGACAAAGCATCGTTGGGGCTTTGCTCGTAGGCAAGAACAGATGTCCCGCTTGACGGACGTGCCTGTGAACCCGAATCAATGGGCAACAATTTACCAGCTACCGACTGATTTATTGTTTCTAATCACTGTATCGCCTGATTCCAACTATCAGATATACGGCGACAAGGTGTACAGCAATTCAGATAACGCCATGTTTGCTGACTATATTGCCAACACGCCCGAGGCTGAGTGGCCTGTGTACTTCGCCAAGATGATCGAGTACGCACTGGCTATGGACTTCGCCGCAAGCATTAGAGACAGCTCTGCGGCTAGAGGTGAGATGGCCGCGGCCTATGTGAATGCGTCCCGTATGGCGCGTTTCACGGACTCTCAGCAGTATCCGACGCAACAATTAAGAAGTAACCCATTTACTAACGTGAGGTTCTAATGGCTAAGACTCGATTTATCCAGTCTAGCTTTGTAAGTGGTGAGTTATCCCCGCTTCTCAAGGGCCGTATTGATATCAACCAGTATTATCAGGCTGTCGAGACTGCTGAGAACGTCGTGATCGTTCCACAAGGCGGGATGCGCCGTCGTCCGGGTACTGAGTTTATAACCGAGTGCGTTAAAGGTATTTCAAAGAAGTCACCGACGTACACCATGCCCAATGGTGGCACATCATCGGTACTCAATGACGGCGATGACACGACAAGCACGTCAACAACTACACCGATTGGCACGACTGACCCGTATGTTGTCGCCAAGATGGATTTGTTGGTTGATCTCCCCATGAAGTTTATTGATCTGCGCCAGATCAGCCTATCAACCGGCACAAGTAGTCAGTTCAAAGTCCAGTATTCAACTGATGACGTGACCTATGCAGATGCCGCAAGTGTCCCTTTGCTTGGCACTAACCCGCAGAACTTCCGATTACTGGTTGATCATACCGCTCGGTACTGGAGACTAGCTCGTATTGGTGCGACTGACTTGGGTGCCGCGACGGTTACGATCGCTGGTCTGTCTTTGTACGAAGAGTCTGCAATTCTCAGTACACCGCGCTTAGTAGACATGAGCGTTGAGGATGACCGGCACTACCTTGTGGAGTTTACGCGAGACAATATCGCTATATTCCGCTCTCAGCTTGTAGGCATAAACATTCAGACCACTAGGGTTGCGGACATCAAGCCCTTGTATAGCGGTTTGACGTCGGCTGAGATAGAAAATATCCGCGTGGCTCAGGTTGAAAACGTCATGCTTATCGTTGGTGACTTCGCGCCGATGCGACTAGTAAACCTTGGGACGGATAGCGATTGGTTTTTGGATCTGATCCCGTTCACTAACGTACCTCAGTACGACTTTGACGACGCACTAAGCCCTATCCCTGTTGATGAGATACAGGTTATGACGCTAGGCCATACCGGGTCGGGCCAATGGAAGCGTGGAGATCGTTTCGAGATAGACGTTGAGGGCGTTCTTTCCAAGTCTATTAGCTTTGCTGGTGACTCGACTCCCGATGAGCAAGCGTCAACCGTCTTTAACATCCAGAAGAACCTGCAAGAGATGCCGGTATTTGGTGAGACGGGGGTAGCTGTAACCAGAACAGGAACTAAACAGTACACAATCACCATATCGGGCGAGTCAACCAAAGACTTTGAGCTGTTCTCTGCGTATGTGACCGAAGGCTCTACAGATCACGAGATTGATTTCACCAAGACGCAATCAGGCTCACCCCGGAAAGAGGATGTCTGGTCGTCCACCCGTGGATATCCAAACAGCATTTGCTTCTATGAGGGTCGCTTGGTCATAGGCGGCACTGAGTCAAAGACCCAATCAATCTTCATGTCTAAGACGGGATCATTCTTCGACTTCGATATTGATGACGGTGATGACGACGAGGCAATCTTTGCGACTATCTCTTCACGTAAACTGAATGACATTGTTGACGTGTATCCCGGTCGTAACTTGCAGATATTTACATCGGGTGCGGAGTTTGCTGTAACCAGTAAGCCGACAACGCCTAGCTCGATTACAATTCAGCCGCAGACTTCACACGGCGCGAACAAGGTTGAGGTCCAAGACGTAGACGGATCGACCATATTCGTTGACCGACACGGCAAGTCCCTCCTGAGCTTCCTGTATTCGTTTAACGAGGACGCTTACACGTCAGACGATAGATCGGTACTGGCCTCTCACTTAATCAACCAGCCGGTCGATATGGCCCTCCTAGCGGGTACTGCGAGCGACGACGCTAACTGGCTGTTTATCGTCAATACAGATGGCACGGCAACGATCCTTAACACGCTAAGAAGTCAAGACATCAACGGCTTCACTAGCTGGAAGACAGACGGCGACGTTAAGAGCGTTTGCGTTGTAGATGATCAGCTCTTTATGACTGTCGAGCGCACTGTAAACAGCGTTAAGAAGCTTTTCATTGAGCGCTGGGACTTTACTTACTTGATGGATTGCTCGATTAAGAGCGTCCAAGTAGCTGGTGTCATCGACGGACTGGACCATTTAGACGGTGAATCGGTCAAGGTGTTAACTCGTGACGGCCAAGCTGATGCGAACGAAGGCTATGTGCTGTCGTCTTACACGGTAGCTAGTGGCGAAATCACTCTTGATCCTAGTGAGGTGTACAGCTTTACCACGTATGAGGTTGGCTTACCCTTTGTTCCTACTATTAAGCCTATGCCACTGAATACAAACATCGGATCGGGCCAGAATCAGATGCGCTTGAAGAAGATCGTCCGCATGAACCTGCGTGTCTACGAGTCTTCCGGCATTCACATTGACGGCATTGCCGTACCTGTTCGCGAGTTTGGTGAGGCTGGTACTACATCCCCTTTAACTGGCGGGTCGATTATTCCGAAAACTGGCATAATAGAAGACGTTTACGATATTAACGGCTGGGGCCGTGAGGTCATACCGACGATTACTTGTCCTGATCCTACGCCCATGCACATACAGATGATTGAATACGAGGTCGAAGGTAACTGATGGCTCTCCCTATATTTGCAATATTAGCGGGCTTAAGCGCAGGTGTATCAGCCTACGGTCAAGTTCAAGCCGGAAAGGCTCAGAAGGTAGCACTGAAAGAGCAAGCCAAGCAGGAAGAGCTTGCGGCAGAAAGCCAAGAGCTACAGCGTCGGCAAGAACTTAACAAAGCATTAGCGGCTAACGTCGCGGCACTCTCGACTGCGGGAATATCTGGAGAAGGCACCCCAGCAAGTCTGGCTCTGGCAAGCGCAAAGCAAGTCGGGTTAAGTGAAGCTACTATTGATGTGTCTGAGAATCTAAGACAAGCGGCATTAAAGCGACAAGCTAAACAAGCGACTCAAACAGCAGGATTAGCGGCGGCAAGTACATTGCTTAGTGGTGGCGTGAAAGCGGCGCAGTTAGCGGAATAAAGTTATGGCTCAGAAGCGCATTGATTATTACGGACAGTTTACGCCTACAGGTGTAGACACCTCTCAGGCTAAACGCTTGCAGGCTCTCTCTGGCTTGGCTGAACAGGTCGGTGGTCTTGCTTATCAGGTCGGTGCTGGCATTCAAGAGCGCAAAGGTATGCAAGCCGGTCTTGCGGCTGGGGCAGAGGCCGCTGACAAAGGCGAGATGGTCGAGACGCAAAAAGGTTTCTTGTCACAGATATCCATATTTGATCAGGCATACAACAATGCACTGTCAAAGGCGTATGTTGCTGGCGTTGATAACGATGCGCGAGAGAATGTCAATCGCCTACTTACTGACAACCCCGATGACATTGATGCGTTTGATGAAGCTGTCAACGCTTATCGGAATGGCGTAACACAGAATATAGCCGAAGAATTTAGACCATTGATTAATCAGTCAATGGATCAAATGATTACTAGCGCCCGCTCACAGGTACACCAATCTCAGACAGCCAAGAACCTCAAGAACGCAGATGACACGCTGATTCGCTCCGGTCAAACAGCAACCGAGGCCGCATTGAAGGCGGCACGTATCGGTGATGATGAGTCGGCAATGATTGGTCGTATGAATGCCTTTTCTACCTTTGATGCTCGCGTTGAAGCTGGAACGATGACTCCGGCGGCGGCTGAAACTGCCAAGCAGAACCTTATAGTAGCTACGGAAGGCGAGAAAGCCCGAGGTGGATTGCAAGCTCTTATCAAGAATCGTGGCGCTTATGCGGCGGTTGAGTTTATCAATGCGGTAGCTGAGACGCCTGTTAGTAACTTCACGCTAGACCAGCAGGACGAGCTGGCGAATGTCCTACGTGCTGACTTGAATGAGTACATATCACTGACCAACATCCAAGAGAAGCAAGCTGAGGACGCACTGAAGGCCCGTCAAGGCGAGAACTTCACTAGCCTGTACGTTGGCTTGATTAACGGCGAAACCGACGTAGGCGACATTACACGCACTGCTATGGCTGGCAATCTCACACAGTCACAACTGACTACACTGACCAACGTAATGAACACTCGCGGTCAAGGTATTGATGACTTCAATCTGATCTATGACATCCAGACGCAGATGTATCAGAACCCAGAAGCGGCGCGTAACTTGATTATTGCCAACACTGGCACTCGGCTTACCGGATCTAGGGCGCAAGAGCTATTAACTACGCTAGGCGAAGAGCCAATATTAAACACGGCAACAGCCAACCGCTTTCGAACTTTCTTAAAAAACAACGTGGCTACTACCGACTTGCTTGGAAACATTACTGGCGAGAACAAAGAGCGGGCAATATTCTTGATGTTTGAGTTTGATAATCGAGTTTTGGCAGGTGAGGCACCGGAGGCAGTGGCATTGAATCTAGTGTCTGTTGATGACATTCTCAGAAAGAACTTTGATAGAGAGTTTGAAAAACTTGAGGCTGAGATAGGAACCCTAACTAAATCCGAATACGACGAAAGATTCCAATTGTTGACGACACAGCAACAGCGTATGGAAAACTTTGAGAGCATGATGGCTGATATTAAGAGAGGACAATAATG
>ENA-ORDA01001218-ORDA01001218.1-marine-metagenome-genome-assembly--contig:-NODE-1218-length-22534-cov-2.297101_pt1 | contig 22534 bp, 25 predicted proteins | sample MGYA00237778_ERZ508506 | MGnify/ENA primary metagenome ERZ508506 (study PRJEB26177, sample SAMN06267891) | marine metagenome | isolation source: Monterey Bay, California, USA | place: Pacific... | reverse complement strand
CTGCTATAACCCGCTGAAATCGGAAATGAAAAGGGGCTTAGCATATGGTTCGCATCTTCTTTGGTCTTTTGATTGTCATCACTGTTGGATGGTCCGGCTACTGGTTTGTAGGATCATCTGCGCAGCAATCTAATCTACAGTCATGGCTCGATAACCGCTATCGTGGTAGTTGGGTTGCCAATTACGACGCTCTCGCAGTTCAAGGTTACCCCAGCCGCTTTGACACCAAAATCACAAACCTTAACCTAACAGATCCAAAGTCAGGCTGGTCATGGAAAATACCGATTTTGCAAGTACTAATGCTCAGCTATAAACCCAACCATGTGATTGTTGTCCTACCACCAGAACATACTGTGACCACACCAAACGAACGCATCAGAGTGAAATCCAATGTTTTCCGCTCAAGTATAAAATTTGATACTGACACCAAACTTGCCCTCAACGCGCTGACGAGTGAAATTTCAAACGCTTCGCTGACCTCTACAAATGGCTGGATATCAGAACTCAAGATGGCAAGATTGGCTACGCGTAAAACTTTGGGAACAGAAAACTCTCATGATATTTTCTTCCAGGCAGACGCAGTAAAACCCAATCGAATTTTTAGCAGACTCATCGATCCTTATAACCAATTGCCTAATGTATTTGATACGATGCGCATGGACGTAACCGCCGATTTTGATGCTCCTTGGGACCGGAGCGCTATCGAAAACAAGAAACCAGAACTCACAACAATAAAAATCAGGGATTTGTCTGCCACTTGGGGCAAAATGACTTTTGAAACCAGGGGCGATATGACTTTTGATATCAATGGCAATCTCACAGGTAAACTTTCTATTCGTGCTAAAAATTGGAAAAACATGATCACGCTTGGCGTCAGATTGGGCGCAATTCCTGCTGAACTGCAAAGCACCCTTGAAGGCGGTCTCAGCCTGCTTGCACGCCTATCTGGCAATCCCAATACAATTGACGCGCCACTGTCCTTCAAAAACGGATTTGCCTCACTTGGCCCTATCCCAATTGGCCGTGCACCCGCTATTCGTTTCAATCGGCCCGCTAATCTGGAATAGAATCATCTAAAAAACGAGTAAGCGGTTTGAATAGTCAGAAGGCCAACTCGTGCATCGGTTCTTGCATCTGATTTTTAATTGAGTTCCGCTGATCGCACACACAGCAACAGTCTGACTTTATTTTCTAAAAAGGTATGATTATGGGAGGCAATCGCTGTTTCCTTGAAACCTTTGCTCCAAAACTGCACCTAACGGCTTTTCGTCCCTGCGCGACCAAAGTCATCTGCCGGAGTGTCATGACCTGCCTCAATAATGCTCCGTCGAATAGCCCGTGTGCGCGTGAAATGTTCGAATAACTGTTCGCCATCACCGCGACGGATAGCGCGTTGCAGATCAAACAGCTCTTCTGTGAAGCGCCCCAATATGTCCAGTGTCGCTTCTTTATTGTTCAAAAAGACATCTCGCCACATCGTTGGATCAGACGCTGCAATCCGCGTAAAATCTCGAAACCCTCCAGTAGAAAACTCAATGACTTCCTTATCGGTCACTCGTTCTAAATCATCTGCGACACCCACCATGGTATAGGCGATCAAATGCGGCACGTGGCTCGTAACCGACAATACCAGATCATGGCGTTCTGGTTCCATGACATCCACATTCGCACCGAGCTTTTCCCAGAAGGTGCGCAGCTTAGCTACTTCGTCTTCCGAGGCATCCCCAGCTGGGGTAAGGATGGTCCACTTACCATCAAATAACTCCGCAAAGCCCGCATTTGGACCAGAGTTTTCTGTCCCTGCAATCGGATGCGCAGGAATAAAATGCACGTCTTTTGGCATATGTATCCCAACCATCTCGATCACTTTGGCCTTCACCGACCCCACATCAGATACTACCGCACCCGCTTTCAACGATGATACAATCGAGGAGGCGACGTTGCCCATCACGCCCACAGGCACACACAGCACAACTAAATCTGCACCCTCTACAGCCTCTGCAGCTGTATCAAAAATTTTATCGACCAACCCTAATGAAAGCGCGGTATCCCGCGTCTCGCTCGAACGCGCATGACCGCGGATTTCACCAGACAGCCCTGCCCGTTTCATTGCCAGCCCAATGGACCCAGCAATCAAGCCCAGCCCAATCAACGCAACCTTGTTATAAATCTGTGTCATGCGACCCACCCGTCTTTAAACTCTCGCAACACTAAGATCACACGTTCGCAATCTACGCCTTTACCCACTGTAATTCGCAAACACTCCGCCAACCCATAACTTTTTACAGCCCGCACCAAAAATCCTGCTTCAGCTAGCGCCACATCCGCAGCATCCGCCTCTGCCTCTGACCCAAACCGTGCGAGTACAAAATTCGTTTGGCTCACATCACAAGCAATGCCAATACTCAGTAAATTTTCACGCAAAAACTCAGCCCAATGCAAGTTTGTCTTACGGCAATTCGAAGTGTAATTCGTGTCCCGAACCGCTGCTTCACCAGCCGCCAAAACTCCTGCATTCACATTGAACGGCCCACGTATTCGATGCAGTGTATTAATAATTTCTGCGGCACCATACCCCCAGCCAAGCCGTAACCCACCAAGTCCATAAATCTTTGAAAACGTCCGCGTCATGAACACGTTCTTACGCTCATCAACCAAACCAGCATGCCCATCAAATCCTTCAACAAACTCTGCGTAGGCTCCATCCAAAACCAACAGCGTGTGATCCGGCAGCTCATCCGCCAACCGCGCCACATCTTTCTCAGAGATCATTGTTCCCGTTGGATTATTCGGGTTTGCAATGAACACAAGTTTAGTGTTTTCATTCGTCGCATTTAACAATGCATCCACATCGGTGCACCGCTCAATCTCTGAAACGGCCACAGGCGTCGCGCCCGCAGCCTGAGCACACAACTTGTACATCAAAAATCCATGCTCAGTAAATAAAACCTCGTCACCTGCACCAGCATAGGCTTGGCACAACAAAGAAATTAGTTCATCGGATCCGTTTGAACAAATGACACGCTCTGCGTCGACATTATGCACCTCAGAAATTGCAGTACGCAGCGCTGCGTGATCAGAACATGGATAAATATGCAATTCTCCAGCAAGGGACTGATATGCCTGCTTCGCATCCTCAGATGCCCCCCAAGGGTTTTCATTGCTCGAAAGCTTCACAGTGTTCGATTGCCCTTGGATGTGGCCCTTACCACCCTCATAAAGCTGAATACTCATAACGCCTGGCTGTGGTTTGATCCGCGTGGTCATTCAGCTTCCTTCACCGCTTTTCACAACATGTAGCGCTACCTGCTGCCCTGATAAAGCGTAAATGCGAGCACGCGCCGCACTCCTTTTTGATTTTTAGCCAAAAACGTTATGCCAACTTGTCGTGGGTGAAACGTCACGGATCAGTAAAAAGTCTGCGGATCAATATCAATCCTCACACGCACATTCGTGGGTAGATCGATGCTCGCGTACCACGCGGTCAGAGCAGGTTGAATCAAAACTCCTTTTGACGCTTTTATTAAAATTCGTACACGATGCCTCCCTCGAACGCGTGCAATTGGTGCTGGTGCTGGTCCAAAAATTTCGGCGTTGATCCGATGTAATGGCTCAGCATTGTGCACCATATAACGCGCTAAATCAGATACCTGGGTCAGATCGGGCCCAGACACAACAATACCAGCCATACGTCCGTAGGGCGGCACACCCGCCCTCTCACGTTGGACTGCTTCTGCAGCCCAAAACTTTTCTTCTTCCCCTGAAAGAATCGCCTGAATAACAGGATGCTCAGGCTGTAACGTTTGAATAAATGCAGTGCCCTTCTTGTCCACGCGACCCGCCCGCCCCGCCACTTGACGGATCAATTGAAACGTACGCTCAGCAGCCCGCAGATCAGAACCTTGCAAACCAAGATCTGCGTCAATCACGCCGACGCAGGTCAACAGCGGAAAATTATGCCCCTTCGCCACCAATTGTGTTCCGATGATGATATCAGCCTCTCCGTCAGCAATGGATCTAATCCGTTCCTTTAAACTCCGGGTAGTCAAATGCATGTCGCTCGATAAAACAGAAATCCTTGCCCCTTCAAACCGCATCTCAGCCTCTTCGGCCAGTCTTTCAATACCTGGTCCAATCGCTGCCAATTTCCCCTCAATACCACAACTGGGACACGTCTCTACGATCGGCTTCGTCTCGCCGCACTGGTGACACATCAACCGCCCCTGGAATCGATGCTCAACCATCCGAGCGTCGCAATCTTCACAGCCAATTTGGAATCCACAAGCCCGACATACCGTTACAGGCGCATAGCCTCGACGGTTCAAAAACAGCAACGATTGCTCCCCACGTTCCAGCCGTTTAAAAACCTCTCGCGTCAAGGTCTTTGATATCCAACGTCCCGTATCAAGCTCGTCCCCACGCAGATCAATCGGCCTCATATCCGGCAGTTCCGCCACCCCAAAGCGCTGCGTAAGATCAAGCCTTTCGTATTTTCCCGACTTTGCGTTCGCCCAACTTTCCAACGATGGTGTCGCAGATGCCAAAACAACAGATGCATCACAAATCGAAGCACGCAACACTGCCATATCTCGCGCATTGTATAACACACCATCATCTTGTTTATACGAGGGGTCATGTTCCTCATCCACCACAATGAGGCCTAAATTTTGAAACGGTAAATACAAAGCCGACCGCGCCCCAACCACCAGCTGCGCCATGCCCTGACCAACCATGCGCCAGCACCGTCGCCGCTCTGTTGCGGTTATACCAGAATGCCACTCTGCTGGCCGCGCACCAAACCGCTCTTCCACACGGTCTAAAAACTCCACCGTCAGAGCAATCTCTGGCAGCAAAACTAACGCCTGGCGCCCTTGTGCAAGACACTCTGATACAGCTTCAAGATAAACCTCAGTCTTACCGGACCCAGTCACGCCCTTCAACAAAGAGGCAGAATAAGACTTTGCAGCGACCTTTCCACGTAAAATCCTGCTGACCCGAGACTGATCGTCCGTAAGCGCCTTTCCATCCATTGCCACATCCAAAAACGGATAGGCCAAATCACGCGGAGTTTCGTATTCTAACAGTACATTCTGCGCCAACAGCCCTTTGACCACAGACGACGTCACTCCTGCCAATTGCGCCAACTCGGACATCGTAAATCGCGATCCATTATGATTTTCTAAAACACCTATCACCTTTCTCCGCGCAGGCGTCATGCGGTCGGGTACTATATGCCCCAATCCATAAATTTTTCTCATTCCAGGCGGATCCATCAGACCTGGCGCACGTGTTGCAAGCCGCAACATCGAAAACATTGCTGTTAAAGTGTAATCCCCCACCCTACTTAAAAATAACTGCATTTCTTCACGCATGGGCGGTACATCAATCAAATTAATAATCGAGCGAATCTTATCAGGATCATAGCCCCCTGCACCTTTACCCCACACTACACCAATCACTTTTCGTGGCCCCAAAGGCACCACCACGAAAGCACCCTTAAAAACGCCACCCTCAGGCGCCTTGTAATCCAGGAACCGATCCAAAGGCTGCATTGTCAAAACCGCAACCAATTGGCCTGCCCCAAAATGGCTTTGATAAGGAAATTTCTTCACCATACTGGGGTTCTCATTTCGGGCCCGCTGCTATATGTCCCAAGATGGCATTTGCGCTCAGTAGGTGCAAGAAACCAACCGAAACTAAGGATCTTTCGCCATGAAATTTTTTGTTGATACCGCAGATGTAGACGCAATCGCGGATTTAAATGACCTTGGGTTTGTTGATGGCGTTACAACCAATCCATCTTTGATTATGAAATCAGGACGCGACATCCTTGAGGTAACGAAAGAAATCTGTGATATGATCGAGGGTCCCGTATCTGCCGAAGTGGTTGCGATGGAATACGATGAGATGATTAAAGAGGGCCGCAAACTGGCTGAGATTGCAGAAAACATCGCCGTCAAAGTACCGTTAACATGGAGTGGCCTGAAAACCTGCAAAACTCTGTCATCAGAGGGCAAGATGGTAAATGTAACGCTCTGCTTTTCAGCAAACCAAGCACTCTTAGCCGCCAAAGCAGGTGCCTCATTTATTTCCCCATTCATCGGACGTTTGGACGATATTAACATCGATGGTCTGGAGCTCATAGAAGACATTCGCACAATTTATGACAACTTCGATTTTGAGACAGAAATCCTTGCCGCCTCCATTCGCACCGTAAATCACATCTCCGATTGTGCTAAAATTGGCGCAGATGTTGTAACTGCGCCACCAAACGTGTTGCAAAACCTTGCAAAACACCCGCTGACCGATAAGGGTTTAGATGCATTTATGGAAGATTGGGCAAAAACAGGACAAAAGATTCTGTAGCGCCCGGAGTACAAGGCGTAACGAATGACTGACCATGCAAAACCGCAAGACACGATTAGGAAACAAATACTCAACGATCCAAGTCAAGTTTTAGAAGACCAAGCCATTATGCGTGCGCTTATTGAGGCAGATGAAGAAGCCCGCGGTAAAAACGTGGTTGATCTGCGTACAATCGCTCTTGAACGGCTCGAGGGACGACTAGACCGTCTTGAAGACACGCACCGCCATGTGATCGCTTCGGCCTATGACAATTTAGCCAGCACGAACCAAATCCACCGCGGAACACTTGCAATTTTAGAGCCAAACACTTTTTCGGAATTCTTAAAACTACTCGAAGGTGAGCTCGCGGAAATCCTAAACGTGGCCTCGACCCGCTTGGTGCTTGAAAGCCCAACTGCTAAGCCAGAAATGGAAAAGAATCTGCAAAAAGAATTTGGTTCTGGCGTCTGTTTCTGCACGCCAGGTGCGGTGACTGAATATATCACGCATGGCCGTTCTGCCACGGTGCGTCCCGTGACGCTTCGTGCCATCCAAGATGCAGATCCAATCCTGTTTGGCAAAGTTGCACATGAGGTTACTTCAGAAGCGCTCCTTTATCTCGATCTGGGGAAAGGTAATCTCCCTGCCATGGTGGTGCTCGGCTCTGTGCACACCGAACAATTCGCTCCACAAAAAGGCGCAGATTTGCTGGAATTTTTTGCTAATGCGTTTGAACGCATCTTGCGCCGCTGGCTAAAATAATGAACGCTTCAGCTGGGGCATTTGATCTCTTGCAACGCTGGCTTGCTAGCATCACTGCCCTTCAAGGAGCATCCGACAAAACGGTTGAGGCCTACCAGCGTGACGTCGCAGGCTTTATCGGGTTTCTTTCCAATCACTTTGGCGGCGACCTCGGCAAAATTAAGCTCGGCCAAATCAAAATTACTGACATGCGCGCATGGATGGCCTTTGAACGTCGTCGTGGCATCGGTCCCCGTTCACTTTCTCGCGAACTCTCTGCTGTGAAATCCTTTTTTCGTTGGCTTGGCGAAACTGAAGGGATCGAAGTCACAGCGGCCCTTGCCACTCGCGCTCCCAAGTTTAAACCCCAACTACCTCGACCAGTAGCTCGCGACCAAGCCAAAGCTCTGATCGATACAGCAGAAATGCAAACCACAGATAATTGGACCGGCGCACGCGACACTGCCGTGATAACCTTACTTTACGGTTGTGGCTTGCGCATATCTGAGGCGCTTAACCTCAAACGCTCAGCAGTCCCTTTTGGTGAGACAGTGCAAATTCGTGGAAAAGGCGACAAGGACCGCATCATCCCTGTGTTACCCGCAGTTGGTAAAGCAGTTCACGAATACCTCTCCCTCTGCCCCTACCCACTCGCCCCAAACCAACCCTTGTTTATCGGTTTGCGCGGCAAACGTTTGAACGAACGCCACATTCAAAAAGTTATGGAACTTGCGCGTATGCAGCTTGGCTTGCCTGCGACTGCAACACCACATGCCATGCGCCACTCATTCGCCACACACTTACTAGAGGCTGGCGGAGATCTTCGCGCAATCCAAGAACTACTTGGCCACTCATCCATTTCAAGCACTCAAGCTTATACTGCCCTAGATCAGACCCACTTGATGGAAGTCTATAAAAAAGCACACCCAAAAGGCGCTTAGGGTTCGCAATTCGTGCCAAAATCGTTAGAACAATCCTATGACGCAAAAAATTAAAGCCCTCTCCGTCCATCTTTTCACAGCCACAGGCGCAGTTTTTGCAATGCTCGCGATGCTGGCGGCGGTGGACGAAAAATGGGATCTCATGTTTCTCTGGCTCGTAGTCGCATTTATCGTAGACGGCATCGACGGCCCACTTGCACGCAAATACGACGTCAAGCAGTTTGCACCACAATACGATGGGATGGTCCTTGATATGATCATCGATTACATCACGTATATTTTTATTCCTGCTTACGCCCTTTTTAAAAGTGGCCTTCTACCCGACTGGATTGGTTGGATCTGCATTCTGGTAATTACCTACACCTCCGCTATGTACATGGTCGACACGCGAATGAAGACGAAAGACAACTCATTCTCAGGCTTCCCAGCAACATGGAATATGCTAGTTTTAGTCATCTTCGCGACTGAACCAAACTTCTGGATCATTCTATTTCTAGTCATTGCCTGCGCCATCACCATGTTCACACCGCTGAAATTCATCCACCCTGTGCGTACAGAACGCTGGCGATTTTTATCCCTACCAATTGCCCTAATATGGACGGCCACAGCCACCTACGCTGCCTGGAGCAACTTTGACCAAAGCGCAATTGTTACGGTGCCGCTAACCATAACCAGCATCTATTTGCTTGGCGCGGGGATTGTGCAAGAGCTAATCCCGCAGAAATCTAAAGCCTGATCGCGATTACTCCTGCAACGATCACCAATCCAGCAAAAATCTTGCCTACCATTGCTTTATCCTTAAAAAATAGAACTCCAATCAATACTGCGAACAGAACAGACACTTCTCGCAAAGCCGTAACCAGTGCAATTGGTGCCAAAGTCATGGCCCAAACTGCGATCCAATAAGCGGCCACAGAACAGACACCTGCAATTAAACCAAGCATCCAAATCTTTACAGATTTAGGTAGGACTGCATGCCCTTTAATCGCCACTCCACCTACCGTGAACAAAAATGCGTCTAAGAAAAACAACCATCCGATATAACCTGAAACAGAGCCAGATACCCTCGCACCCAGCCCATCAAACAGCGAATACCCCGCCGTCCCAACAGCCGCGAGTAAGGCATAAGGAATCAATGCACGCTCTTCACCATGGGCAAACACACCCCAAGCCATCAGCGTAATGCCCAAACCAACCAAAACAATGCCAAAAATCTGAGATGCCAACATCACATCAGACAGGGCGATTAGGCTTATCACCAAAACAATCATCGGTGCAGTGCCCCGCGCAATCGGATATACGCGACTTAAATCTCCACGCATGTAGGCAAATGTCAAAAATGTCTTGTACATCAGGTGAAATAACACCGATCCGGCTAACAACCACCAACTCTCTTTGGAAGGGATCGGAAAGATTGCAATCAGCATCAATCCGATTAGACCGTGTGCAACAGACAACAACACCATACCCTGCAACTTGTCATCACCAAATTTGATAATGGCGTTCCAACAGGCATGCAAAAGGGCCGCAATCAAAACAGCAACAAAAACAAAAGCAGTCATGGACGAGCCCTACAACAAAAGCGAATATGCCCCTTCGCCTTGAAGCAATTTCACTTTCATCTCAACCCCGCCAACGCCAGAAAATCCACCTAAGCCATCTGCCCCCACCACACGATGGCACGGAATTATCACAGGGATCGGATTACTAGCACAAGCTTGGCCCACAGGCTGCGCAGACCCATTAAGTTCATTGGAAATCTCACCATAGGTACGAGTCTGACCATATGGAATTGCCAACATAGCTGCATAAACTTGCTGTTGAAACTCTGTCCCCTTGGGCGAAAGTGGCAAATCAAAACAGTCCAATTGCCCAATAAAATATGCCTCCAATTGCGCCAAACCCTCTTTCAAAGCTGGGGATCGTATACCTTCATTCCAGCCATCCCATACGAGTTGCACGATAGAACCATTGACCTCAATCAGCCCTAGAACGCCCACAGAGGTTTTTATTTTTGCAGAATTCATACGCACCACGATACGCCCACCGCAAATAAAAGCTATCCCATATTCCTTTTAACCAAAAAATCTCAGAAAATGATCACTGTTTCAATCAACCACGCGCACTGAGATTTTTCGTTTGTTTTGTGGCATACTTTTGCCTTTTGGTGTTCAATCAAGAATACAACAAGCCGCCATCAAGGCGATGTTAAGGAAGATTATCTTTTGAGCACAAACTAGTACGCATGTTTCAAACACAGGCGACACCTTATCCGCTTAGGCCATCTTCATCTAGCAAATGCCGTCCTCCACGATCCTCCACCTCGATCACCCAGATATCTGGATCAAAAGAGTGCTGGCGCGCTATGGCCTCATCCACTCCACGCTCCTCACCTTCGGCCAACGTCACCCAAACACGCTTACCATCAAGATCATAGGATCTCTGGAAAAGCATTGCCGATCCATCCAAAGGTGCTTGTTTTATCAAAACTGCCCCTGCTGTGGCATCTCCCTTAGCTGTAACAAATGCAGAAATGTCTGCCAGGGAAAGGCGCCGCAGATAGGCCTGCACCCAAAACTCTGATGTCAGCTGCACCACTTTCTACGCTCGTGTATCTTTGAAATCGAGACCCATTTCAGTGAACCGGTCAGCCTCATTCTCCCACTTGGGGCGTACTTTCACCTGCAAGAACAGATGAACGTCGACACCCATCAATTCTTTTAACTCCACTCTCGATGCCATACTAACAGCTTTAATTGTTTCACCTTTAGGTCCCACAGTGATCCCTTTGTGCCCCTCCCGGGTTACGTAAATCACTTGGTCTATCCGAACTGACCCATCCTTCTTCTGCTCCCAACCCTCAGTTTCTACTGTCAAGAAGTACGGCAGTTCCTGATGCAGCCGCAGCATCAATTTTTCGCGTGTGGTCTCTGCAGCAATCAACTTCATAGGGACATCGGCGATTTGATCATCCGGATACATCCAAGGCCCCACAGGCACAGACTTTGCCAGATAAGACATCAAGTCACCAACCCCATGCCCCTTTTCAGCAGAAATCATGAATACCTGGTCAAACTCAAATGCGTTGGACAACTCAAGGGTCATGGCCAAAAACTGATCAGATTTGACTTTATCAATCTTGTTAATGGCCAACAGAACTTTAGCGTTCTTGTTAACCTTCTTACTCAGCTCTTCCAGGATCATTTTCGTCCCAGAGCTAACCCCACGATGCGCCTCGACCAGCAAGACAGTGATGTCTGCATCGCTTGCACCAGACCATGCAGCGGCTACCATTGCGCGGTCAAGATTGCGTCGCGTTCGAAACAATCCTGGCGTATCAATAAATACCAATTGGCTGTCTTCGTGCTGCGCAATACCGCGAATGCGGGCGCGTGTTGTCTGTTCCTTGTGGGTCACAATTGAAACCTTCGCACCCACTAATCGGTTCATTAACGTCGATTTTCCTGCGTTTGGCTCCCCTATAAGCGCTACGAACCCTGCGCGTGTCTGTTTTTCAGCTTCACCCATTCTTCGTCTCCAATTGCGCCAACACAGCCTTAGCCGCTGCCTGTTGCGCATTCCGTTTACTTTCGGCCGAACCCGATCCAGAAATCCCATTCGAGAGCTGCGCTTCTATTTCAAAAGTTGGCGCATGATCCGGCCCGGTGCGCCCTACCTCTAAATAATTTGGCGGCTCCATACCCCGCGCCTGTGCCCATTCTTGCAGCGTAGTTTTTGCATCACGAGCATCATCTTTGGCTGCATCAATGCGGCTATCCCAAAGGCGCAACACCAAAGCACGTGTTATTTCAAAACCTGCGTCTCGGTAGACGGCTGCAATCACCGCTTCCATGGCATCTGCTAAAATTGCCTGCTTACGCCGCCCGCCTGAAATCATCTCAGACCGGCCCATTTTCAATGCTGTACCCAAATCTAATTCCAGAGCAATATCCGCACAAGTTTCTTTGCGAACCAGTGCGTTAAATCGCGGGGCCATTTGCCCCTCTGAAGCATTGGGATCACGATCTGACAACGCCTCCGCGATCACCAGCCCCAAAACCCGGTCCCCTAAAAACTCCAATCGTTGATTGTCGCTGCGCGTGGTTGACGACAACGACGAATGCGTTACTGCCTGGATCAAAAATTCAGGCTCCAAAAATGTATACCCGAGACGTGCACTGAAATCACGAAGCTCAGCTGCAATCTTCATGAGACTTCCATGAAGAGATAATCACTTTCCCTAGTCTTAAGTGTCCGTATCATTCCGTCAGAGCTGAAAAAAAAATTCCGAGATAGCTCAATGGTTTTGCCTTGGAGCAGCAGACTGTGCGGTAAGGGAAAGATTAAGCAAACATTAATACGGTGGTTAAAAAATCGGGAAGAGAAATGCCATTTAGGTGCATTATTTGCTAATATTTTGCAAACTTGCGCACACACGATCTTCACTTTTACTTTCATGCTGTTGGCCTGCCTCCAACAGGGCAGCTCAAATACGTGGCTGGACAAAATCAAACCAAAATGCCTCATAACATCGAGTAATTTCACCATAGTCTAGTTCAAGCTCTTTAAAAAACGATCACTGCGCCAAGTCCAAAAAGCTAGAATAGATTTTCCTGCGCTCGAAAATACAACACGGTCCGCACGCCCAATTAAATAACTAGCAGGTACAAACCCAACACCAATTGGCTGGCGGTACCGGCTGTCTATAGAGTTATCACGATTGTCACCCATGAAAAAGAAATGGCCCTCAGGTACTGTATAAACAGGTGTATTATCGCCCTGTTCAACTCTAATATTTAGAGTTTCATAGGATTTTCCGCTTTGTAGCGTTTCTGTATAAACTTCCTTTGTGCATTCAGCTCCAAACCCTATGACAGTGTTAGTCCCAGCCCCATTTCCACATTTTGGTGTGTTTCTCATTGGTCCTTGTTGCTCAAACGTCTCAACAAACTCGCCGTTGGCGACTCGGGGTACTTCTATGCCGTTAATGTTCAAATGACCGTCCAACACTTGGATCTGGTCACCTGGCAGACCAATAAGACGTTTAATATAATCTGTCTCTGAAGATGGGTGCTTAAACACTATGATGTCGCCACGCTTTGGATCACCCGCCCAAACTCGACCATTCCAATCCTTGGCAAAGCCACAGAAATCAACACCCCGAATAGTTGGGCAGGACGCCCAACTATACCCATAAGTGAACTTATTCACGAACAAAAAATCCCCAATCAACATTGTAGATTTCATCGATCCTGACGGAATCCAAAACGGTTGAAAAAGAAGTGTGCGAATGATGCCCGCAATTAACAGCGCCCAGAAGACAGTTTTCAAAGTTTCTGCAATTCCGCCTGATTTTTTTGTCTCGCCTGTCATAACGCTCGCCCGTCTATTTTCTAGATCGCTTCATGACGTTTGAAACTGGTTTAGTCAACCTGTGCAGGAAGTTCTGGGCATGCCTCGATCACTACAAAAGCCTGCGCCCAAGGGTGATCGTCCGTTAGTGAAACATGCACGGTTGCCACATGTCCGGCAGGCGTTAAATCTTTTAATCGGCCTGCTGCCCAGCCCGTCAATTCCATAACGGGCTGGCCCGTACTCAAGTTTTCTACACACATATCTTTCCACGAAATCCCCATGCGTAATCCCGTGCCCAGCGCCTTAGAACAAGCCTCTTTCGCCGCCCAGCGTTTGGCGTAGGTTCCAAACGTATCTTTGCGCCGCTCTGCTTTGGCCTGTTCAACATCACTGAACACCCGATTGCGAAACCGATCCCCAAACCGATCGAGTGTCTTTGCTACACGTTCTATGTTCGCAAGATCTGTTCCAACTCCGAGGATCATTCCGTCTCACTCCAATAACAAGTTTTCGCCTCAACAGGCGGGTGATTACCTGCAATATCAATTCGATCAAGTCATCGCAACAATCTCATTTATTGATATGTACCATCTCCACCCGCAATGCAGCGATATTTGTATTTAAACTATGAGAGTTGATTAATTTTTGAGCATACCATCTATTTGATTGCAATAATCAGATATTTTCTTGATTTTCTAATGATTTGCGCGAGCTTCATCCATCAAAATACGCATCCGCAATATAGCATTCTCCAAACCAGAAAAAATTGCTTCACCAATCAAAAAATGTCCGATGTTCAATTCCTGAATTTCTGGTAATGCCGCGATCGGCTTCACAGTATCGAAAGTCAGGCCATGCCCTGCATGCACTTCCAACCCCAGATCAGCTGCAAATGCAGCCATGTCACGCAAACGCTCAAACTCTTCATTCCGTTGTTGAAGTTGTCCATTGGCGTGGGCATCACAATATGCTCCAGTGTGCAGTTCAATCACAGGCGCACCAATCCGCGCAGCAGCTTTGATCTGAAGCCGATCCGCTGCAATAAAGATCGATACACGACAGCCAGCATCACGCAGCGGGGCGATGAAATGGGCAAGCTTGTTTTCTTCACGCGCCACTTCCAATCCACCTTCAGTGGTCCGCTCTTCCCGTTTTTCTGGCACAATACACACCGCATTGGGCGTGTGATGCAGCGCAATCGTCTTCATTTCGTTAGTAGCGGCCATTTCAAAGTTCAGCGGAACAGTCAGCCCTTCTGCCAATGCCTTTATATCAGGATCTGTGATGTGACGACGATCTTCACGCAAATGCGCCGTGATACCATCCGCACCAGCGGCCTCTGCCAATAAAGCCGCGCGTAAGGGGTCCGGCGTACCGCCGCCTCGCGCATTTCGCACAGTTGCCACATGGTCGATGTTTACACCAAGTCGAAGTTTCCCCATAGACATGACACGTTCCTTATTCTACATTTTGCTGCCGCTTTGCCCGCAACTCTTGAAATTTTGCCACTAGCACGCCTCGTCTTCTTTTCTGGTACGCACCAATCATCGGTTTGGAAGCAAAATAAATCCCGATAGCACAAATAAAGCCTGGCGCAAGACCACCAACCAAATAAGGCAAGAACACATCGTAAAAAATCGCATAAACGCCATCCCAAGGGCTCGGCTCGTAGCCAAACAACGATTTAGTATTCGCCCAAATCGTCCCCCACGTTTCATTAACACCGTGCTTCACTTTAGCCCAAACTCTCGTTTCTCCACCGGCGCCCAATATCCACAGACCAAGTCGATAGCTAATGGGTGCGATAAACGGAAAAGTAATCGGGTTACCAACAAATGTTCCCAGAAGCGCTGACAAAATATTCCCACGCAACAAATAGGCCAAGCCAGCGGCAAGGAAAAAGTGGAGTCCAAACAATGGTGTAAAAGTCACAAATGCTCCACAAGCAATGCCTAGTGCAATCTTATGCGGAGTGTCCGGCAAGCGTTTAATACGGTGCTTTACATACTCAAAAGCGCGCTTCCACCCCGACTTAGGGTAGAAAAATTCTGCGATACTTTGCAGAAAAGTCCTTTGCTTTCGCCGTTTAAACACCCGCAGCTTACCTTTCTTTCATAGGTGACCAAGTCTTTGTGCACTTTTAAGGCGCGAACCTAGGGCGCCAGACCACTTTGACTAGTTGTTTCAGTTTTGCGCAACACCTGCGCTACATCAGAATCGGCTTCAACAGCGGTAAGGACATGGTTCAGGTGTTCCACATCGCGAACCTCTATATCAATCATCGTTCTGTAAAAATCTTGTTTTCGGTCTGTAAATTTTAAATTTGATATATTCGCATTCTGCTCACCAACAAGGGTACAAATGCGACCAAGTACACCTGCATCGTTTGTCATGGTTACCTCGATAGCAGCCTTTTGATCCGCCATGCGCCCACCTTCGGGCCAATGTAAATCAATCCAGCGGTCAGTTTCTTCCTCATAATCAATCAATTTTTCGCAATCGATCCGATGTACCAAAACACCCCGTCCACGTGTGGCGATACCGACAATCCGCTCACCTGGAAGCGGCATACAACATTCAGACGGTTGTGCATACTGATCTGCAGCAAGACCAACAATTTGCTCGGTCGATTCCTCTTTTACAATGTCATCAACGCGCATCAATTCAGGATACAAAACCTCGATCAGTTCCCTACCCGTCATCTCTGCACTACCCATCTTGGCAAGCAATTCCTCAGACGAGCCCACCCCCATATGGCTGGCCGCCGTGGCCAATGCCTTATCCGTCGCTTTTTTGCCAATCCGCTCCAGAGCAACCCGCGCCAATTCACGACCCAGACGCACGAAACCTTCGCGGTACTCATCGCGTAACGCCTTACGAATCGCCGATTTTGCGCGACCCGTAACTGCGATATCCATCCATGTGGATTGGGGCCGTTGCCCATCCGCTGTCGTCACTTCAATCGATTGTCCATTACGCAACCGCGTCCACAACGGTACGCGACGCCCATCCACTTTAGCGCCAACACAAGCGGACCCAATCCGTGTGTGAATCGCATATGCAAAATCAAGTGGTGTTGCCCCACGTGGTAACTGAATTACATCACCTTTGGGGGTAAAGCAGAAAACCTGATCTGCGAACATATCCAACTTCACATGCTCAAGAAATTCCTCATTCATGTCGTTGTTAGCCACATGCTCTGTAAGATCAGTAAGCCATTTGAAAGGGTCCACTGCAAAAGGATTTTCGGCACGTTCCCCATCACGGTAAGACCAATGCGCTGCCACACCTGATTCTGCCACATCGTGCATTTGCCGCGTCCGGATCTGAATCTCTACCCGCTTGCCATCACGCCCTGACACAGTTGTATGTATCGACCGATAACCATTTGATTTCGGTTGGCTGACATAATCCTTAAACCGCCCAGGAACTGCGCGCCAACGTCTATGCACAAGGCCCAAGGCAGCGTACACATCGCCTTCTGCCTCTGTGAGAATCCGGAATCCAAAGATGTCAGATAACCGCGAAAAGCCTTCTTTAGTCTCCTCCATCTTTCTCCAGATCGAATAGGGCTTTTTTTCACGACCAAATACCTCTGCAGTTATCCCCAATTTACGCAGCACATCGCGGATATCTTGCGTAATCTGCGGTATCACATCGCCCGTCTCTTTGCGTAAAGTTAGGAAACGTCTCATAATTGAATTGCGCGCCTCTGGATTCAGTACGCGAAATGACAAATCTTCCAGCTCCTCGCGCATCCATTGCATACCCATACGACCCGCAAGCGGCGCATAGATATCCATAGTTTCACGGGCCTTTTGCTCCTGCTTTTGGGGAAACATATGCCGAATGGTGCGCATGTTATGCAATCGATCTGAAAGCTTCACTAAAATCACACGCACATCTTTGGACATCGCTAACAACAACTTACGAAAATTCTCAGCCTGCTTGTTGTCTTTGGACGATAATTCCAGATTGGTCAGCTTCGTAACCCCATCCACTAAATGCGCCACTTCGAGGCCAAACAGATCAACTACTGTCTGAAACGTAGATTTCGTATCTTCTATCGTATCATGTAGTAGCGCAGTGATAATTGTGTCATCATCCAGCCTTTGTTCAGCAAGGATTATCGCAACCGCAACGGGGTGAGTAAAATACGGCTCCCCAGAGTGGCGAAGCTGCCCTTCATGCATCCGTAAGCCATAATCATAAGCCGCAGCTATTCGTTTGACATCACAACTGGGATTATAAGTGCAAATCAGGTCTATCAGAGCCTGTACACTTTGAGTTCCGTGATCTTTTTGAACTTTGGCCCCCACAGGACCTTACTTCATCTCTTGCGCTTCCATTAAGGCGCGCAACAGATTTTCCTCAGACATGTCATCCTTGGGTTTATCCTGGTCTGTTCCCATCAGCAGCGCCATCTGATCTTCTTCTGGCTCGTCAACTTCAATCTGCGTCTGGTGACTCTCAATCGCGCCTTCGCGCAATTGGTCAAACGTAAGTGTCTCCTCCGCAATTTCGCGCAAAGCAACAACCGGGTCTTTGTCATTGTCGCGTGGAACAGTGATCTCTCCACCAGTTGAAATTTCTCGAGCACGGTGCGCAGCAAGCATTACCAACTCAAAGCGGTTTGGGATTTTGTCGACGCAGTCTTCAACGGTTACGCGTGCCATGGATCACCTAAATAAGCAGTTTCAAAGGAGAATATTCGCCTAGACCGTTTTTTGGGGGATTGCAAGGCCAAAGCACGTAAAATTACATACTATGAGACTTGCTTTAGTGGACATATTTGCATCAGTTCAGCCTTCGAAAATCCCGCTAAGATATCCTTAATCAAAATACCTGTAACAGGATGCACCCAATCAGGCTCAACATCGCGTAAGGGAACTAGTACAAACAGGCGATCTTGCACACGCGGGTGAGGCAAGATCAACTGATCAGGTGTACAACTTATTTGCTTTTTCAGTGGCATCTCGCGCCACGTTCGATGCACCTGCTCATTAGGTGCAACGCAGCCAGCAAAATCGATCAGATCTAGGTCTAAAATGCGCGCCTCCCAGCGTCGATCTCGCGTGCGACCGAACTCTGCTTCGACCTGATGCAATAGTGCCAAAATTTCCACTGCACCAAATTCTGTTTTTGCCATAATCACACCGTTCACAAAGTCGGGCCCCGATCCTGCCGGGTAAGCAGGCGTTTTATAGAATGGGCTAATTTTGATTTTTTTAAAACCCTTCCTCGACAAGGCTTGCAAAGCTTCATTAATAACTTTGGTCGACACACCAATATCCTCAGATCCATTAGAGCCGAACGCAATCAAGCACTTTGATTGTTCCAAGGTGAATTGTTTTTGTTGCAGTTCCAAATTATATTCCTATTCTCCTCACAGAGCGACCATTTATAAGTACGCAACAATCAATGCCACATCAACTGGTCAGACACTTTGGAAGGACCAAACATGTTCTATCGTGACGAGCGTTTGGCATTACTCATTGACGGCTCAAATCTTTACGCAGCAGCTAAAGCACTAGGCTTTGACATAGACTACAAGCGTCTCAGAACAGAATTCATGCGACGCGGGAAATTACTGCGAGCGCTCTACTACACCGCTATCTTGGAGAATGACGAGTATTCTCCTATTCGGCCCCTCGTGGATTGGCTGAACTACAATGGCTTTAACATGGTCACAAAGCCAGCCAAAGAGTACACCGATGGCATGGGTCGTCGGAAAGTGAAAGGAAATATGGACATCGAACTTTGCGTTGATGCTATGGAGCTTGCCCCACACGTGGATCACATCGTAATCTTTTCTGGTGATGGTGATTTTCGTCCTCTAGTGGAAAGCCTGCAACGTAAAGGCGTTCGCGTTTCGGTTGTTTCCACGATCCGCAGCCAACCACCGATGATCTCGGACGAGCTGCGCCGCCAGGTGGACAACTTCATAGAATTAGACGAGCTGCGTGATGTCATCGGCCGCCCACCACGCCCGGATGTACCAGACATGCTAACTTCAGAATCAGAGTCCGGCAGCAATTAATCACGTCACACACCAGTCAAGAAAGCTTTGACGCACGTGGGTCCCTTCCAAACTTTTATTTACAGTATGCAAATGGCGCCGCATTACTTGAAATTGGCTACGGAGACACACGCCTAACTAACAAAAAGCGGACGCCCCACATGGTGATATCCTGTGATATACTATTTATAGAATTTACAAAAAGAAATGATCCGCAGCCAATTTGTATACAGCAAAGCTTGCATGAACTGCGGCGCTCCCTTACACAACGTGAAACTTTCTTTAAGCACGGAAACAAACCTTTATGGCAAAAGCTCTCCGCGCGGATCAACTCAGTGCTTCCTTCAAACCTACCGAGAAAACATCACGTGACTGGGCACGAAGTCTGATCAAGTATCGACTTCCAAACAATAGACGCGCAATAGCCGAACTTTCTATCACATTGTCCGCATTTGTTGCACTTTGGGCGCTAGCATGGTGGTCAATAACGCTGCACCCCATGATTGCCATCGCTATTGCACTGATGAACGGTATGTTTCTTGTCCGTTTATTCGCAATCCAGCACGATTGTGGCCACGGCTCATTCACCGTTAACAACAAGTTATCTGGTTGGATAGGGCGCTGCCTCGGTGTGCTTACCCTTACGCCCTATGCGGTTTGGAGCAAAACCCACGCCCAGCACCATTCCACGTCAGGCAATTTGGACCGACAAGGTATGGGTGATGTTGTTACACGCACAGTCTCGGAATACTTGGCACTATCGTTCGTGCAAAAATTCATCTATCGAGTTTACCGCTCTCCTTTTGTGTTGTTCGGCCTTGCACCCGTATACCTTTTTATTCTGCAAAATCGCATTCCATTCGGATTTATGCGTCAGGGTGCATCATTGTGGGTTTCCTCGATGGGAACAAACGCGATGATTGGCTTGATAATTGCAAGTATCTATTATCTCGATGGATTCTTGCCACTAATCTTAGTCTTCGCGCCTACCACTTTGGTAGCTTCAACTGTCGGGGTATGGCTATTTTTTATTCAGCATCAATTCGAAGACGGACACTTTGATCACGATAAAGATTGGGATATCCAAGACGCCGCATTCCATGGATCATCTCACTACAAGTTACCATCTGTTTTAAATTGGCTAACAGCGAATATAGGCATCCATCATGTCCATCATTTGAACTGCCGTATTCCGTTCTACCGCCTGGCAGAAGTTTTAAAAGATCACGAAGCCCTGGCACAAATGCAAACCATCACCCTAAGACAAAGCTTTAAATGCGCGCGCTTGCATCTTTGGGATGAAAATCAGCGCAAGTTACTGTCCTTCTCTGAAGCACGGGCATTGAAAACCTCGGCCTAGATCCTTTCTAAAGATCGCGCTATTGATTTAATTTTAGTTTATTGCGAAAGGTTAAGCCCATGATCAAACCGACACTAAACCTTTATATTGCAGCACCACGCGGATTTTGCGCGGGTGTGGATCGCGCAATAAAAATTGTGGAAATGGCGATAGAAAAATGGGGGGCACCTGTCTATGTGCGCCACGAAATCGTACATAATAAATATGTGGTCGACTCCTTGCGCGAAAAAGGCGCAGTCTTTGTTAAAGAACTAGAAGACTGCCCGGATGATCGCCCAGTAATATTCTCCGCCCACGGAGTGCCAAAATCTGTACCCGCAGCCGCTACAGCACGTGAGATGGTCTTTGTAGATGCAACCTGCCCTCTAGTCAGTAAAGTCCACATTGAAGCGGAACGCCACCACGGGAACGGGTTGCAAATGGTGATGATCGGGCACAAAGGCCACCCCGAAACTCTAGGCACGATGGGTCAACTACCAGACGGCGAGGTCCTTTTAGTCGAAACCACCGCTGAAGTTGCCACACTCAATCCAAGAGACCCAAACAGGCTTGCCTATATCACACAAACAACCTTGTCCGTCGACGACACAACCGAAATTGTGAGAGCGCTTAAAGCCCGTTTCCCCACAATCATCGGTCCACACAAAGAAGATATTTGCTACGCAACTACCAATCGCCAAGAAGCAGTCAAAGCAATTGCTTTGGAAATTGAAGCATTACTCGTAATTGGCGCACCGAACTCTTCGAACTCCAAGCGTTTAGTGGAAGTTGGTAAAAAAGCGGGCTGCGGTTATTCTCAGTTAGTTCAACGGGCAACAGATATTGATTGGCGGGCACTTAAAGGTATCAAATCCATTGGCATCACCGCAGGCGCATCCGCACCAGAAGTGCTGATCAACGAAGTAATAGACGCCATTAAAGACCGCTATGATGTGATGTCTCAAACCGTAGAAACCAGCGTTGAGAACGTGACATTCAAGGTTCCCCGCGTCCTGCGCGATAATACCATCTCCTAATGAACATGCCACCCAGAACGCCCGCACTGCTGACTATGCTTGGCACAGCACCTTTTATCATTGGTGCAGTCGGTGCCCACTCTAATGTCATCCTGACACTACTTCCTTATTTCAGCGTTGAGACCGTCATCCATTACGGGATCATTATTTTATCATTCATGACAGGCATTCTTTGGGGTTTCGCAGTCAAAGCACCCAAGAGCAAATCATCTTTTGCTTATATTTTAAGTGTGTTGCCCGCACTTTACGTGTTTTTCTTCGTTGCCGGCACAAATGCTAACAAACTGGACATGCTAATGTTTGGGTTCACTGTTCTTCTTGCTATCGATCTGTTTTTTCAAAGAATAGCACTTGCACCGGCATGGTGGATGACGCTTCGCATCCCTGTCTCCATGGTCGTGCTTTTTGCATTATTAACGACCCGTATAAACGTTTGATTCCCAAACATGACGACAGCTTTTTCTGTATGCAGGACAAATCTGGCAATCCATACCATCACAAAATATGTATAAAGTATTTGACGTGTGTTCATTAAAAACTTCTAAAAATGTTTGGCTTATCTTGATGCCCATACCCAACCTTTCATCCACACCAATAAAAATGCCCCAATAGGCCCAACTTCATCAGGAACAGCGCCCATTGCGCTTACATTCGACATACTCAAACAACAGCTTAGCAAGGGAATAATCGACACAGTGCTCGTGATGATGGTTGATATGCAAGGCCAACTAATGGGCAACGTTTCTTCAAACCTTTA
>ENA-ORDA01001216-ORDA01001216.1-marine-metagenome-genome-assembly--contig:-NODE-1216-length-22543-cov-3.236313_pt1 | contig 22543 bp, 18 predicted proteins | sample MGYA00237778_ERZ508506 | MGnify/ENA primary metagenome ERZ508506 (study PRJEB26177, sample SAMN06267891) | marine metagenome | isolation source: Monterey Bay, California, USA | place: Pacific... | reverse complement strand
GAAGATCGTGGTGAAGGTGAAGGTGAAGGTGAAGGTGAAGGCGATTCAGAATCGGGAGAGCCGGGGCAGAAAGGGGATGGCGGCCAGCAAGGCGTAGGACGGTCCCAAGAGACGGGGCGCGGTACGACGCGTGAGATCCCCAGGGTCGTTGGCGAGCGGTATCACCAAGACGCGATTCGGTTTGGCACCGCGAGCAAGGTCTGGGAGCAGCGGGCGTATCAAGCTTTGGATGATGATGCGATTCTTGGCGTCAGGAGCTTACGCTTGGCGCTACGGCATTTGCGCAAGTGGGTGCGTCAATCACAGATCCAGGAGCTGGACCTTTCGGAGACAATCCAAAAAACAGCGGCTGGCGGTGGTTTTTTGGATATTAGAATGCGACCTGAGCGTCGTAATGGATTAAAGCTGGTGCTTTTGTTAGATAGTGGTGGTTCGATGGACGCGCATGCTGAGATTTGTTTTCAGCTTTTTTCCGCCGTAAAAGCTGAGCTGAAATCACTGCAGTGTTTTCGGTTTCATAATTGTATTTACGAAACGTTGACGGAATTTGACAATGGACTGCTCACACCTGCTCTTTCGACCACAACGTTTTTAAGCCGCTTGGACTCAGACACCCGGATGATTATTGTGGGAGATGGCCAAGTTGGCCTTCCGGAACTGTTGGAGGTTGGGGGAAGCCTGCGCCATTACAATGCAACGACCGGGATTGAATGGTTGACCCGAATACAGGATCGGTGCCGTCATGTTGTTTGGTTGAATCCTGTGCCAGAGCAGGCCTGGCCACAGTGGCCAAGTGTCGCGCTGATTCAGAACACGATGGCGGCTGCAATGCATCCGCTGACGCCAGCCGGTCTTACGAGTGCGGCAAAGGCACTGCTGCGTTAACTTGGCGGACCGGCGTGCTCGCGCAAAAACCTCGAACATTGTCCGCTATTTGGTGGATTAAACGTTGGCGTGATTCAAGGGCGCCCCAAGCATTGTGCGGCGTGATTAACAAGTTCGGGCGGGCAACCTGAAGGAGTGATTCTTGAAGGGTTGGCGGCTCGATTGCCAAGACATCGACTGCCGCACCGGCGATGTTTCCCGCTTCTAACGCGATCAGCAACGCCTGACTATCTACTAAAGCACCCCGAGCCGTATTAATTAAAAAAACAGAGGGTTTCATGGCAGCAAGACTTGCGGCATTGATCAGATTCTCAGTGTCTGGTGTAAGTGGGCAATGCAGTGAAATTACATCGGCGCGCCGCAAGAGTGTTGGGAGGTCGCATCGGGCTATGTTCGAAGGTGTTGGATTGGGTGAGGGGGCCGATTGGGCGCTCGCCGCGATCACCGTCATCCCAAATGCTTGCGCCAGCTTGCCAACGGCTTGGCCTAACTCGCCGAGACCGATAATACCGAGGGTCTTACCGGACAACTCTATAATCGGGTGGTCAAGCCGGCAGAAGACCGGACTCTTTTGCCATTGCCCGGTTTGGGTGTCCTGTAAATAGCGCGGCATGTTCGTCACGAGATTCAGCATCAGCGTCAGGACGTGTTGGGAGACCGACGGCGTCGCGTAGCCAACCGCATTGGACACGCTGATGCCTTGTTCGCTTGCAGCAGCAAGGTCAATATTGTTGGTTCCGGTCGCCATGACACTAATGTGCTTGAGTTGTTTGGCGTGACGAAGCACCTCGCGCGACAACATCACCTTATTAGTGAGTACAACATCAGCGTGTTCAACGCGGTCTATAACGTCTTCTTTTTGTGTCGCGGGGTAGATAGACCAGCCGGTGAGTTGCGTCGAGATGGGGCCAAGGTCGATTCCTGGGCCGAGACTGTCAGCATCAAGCATGACGCCGTTCATAAAAGTTTCCGACTGGCCGGGATGCGTGCAGTCCCAATTAGCATTATAGGTCTGGAAAAGCGTCCGATAGGGCTGCGTTCCATTGATCCAAGTTCGCTTGTTGGTCGGTAAGAAGGGCCTCGGTATCCCCTTCAATATGGACCTTAACCATGGTGTCGCCCATCCGAATATCATTCACGACGGCTTGATCGCTGTCACTTTTAACGGCGCCAAAAACGGTGTGAGCGCCATTTAAATGTGGCGTAGGTCCGTGGGTGATAAAAATCTGACTGCCGTTAGTGCCAGGACCCGCGTTGGCCATTGATAAGATTCCAGCGCGATCATGTTTTAAATCATCTGAAAACTCATCCGCGAAACGATAGCCAGGGCCACCCGTGCCGGTGCCGAGAGGACAACCGCCTTGGATCATGAAGTCGCTAATGACCCGGTGAAAGCTGAGCCCATCGTAGTAACCTTTTTGAATGAGGTTTACGAAATTAGCGCACGTGATCGGCGTTTGATCAGCAAACAACTCAATATTGATGGTGCCTTTGTTGGTTTCGATAACGGCAGTTAGACTCACAGTTTTTCCTTATTCAGCATTTTGGGTATAGGCGTATAGGTGGTTAATTAAAGGCTAGCGCTGGTCCATGGGGACATAGTCCCGCTTGACGGGGCCGAGATACAGTTGTCTGGGCCGACCAATTTTAAAGGGCGAGCTGAGCATCTCAGACCAATGTGCGATCCAGCCGGGCATTCTTCCAAGCGCGAACAACGCCGTGTACATTGGGGTTGGAATACCCATCGCCTTGAGTGTGATGCCCGAATAGAAATCGATATTTGGGTAGAGCTTGCGATCAATAAAGTAGGCTTCCTCCCGCGCAATTTTTTCTAAGGCGCTAGCAACTTTTAACAAGGGTTCTTCTTCGACGCCTTGTTCCGCCAAAACAGCCTGGCAGCTGGCTTGCATGACTGTTGCTCGGGGATCAAAGTTTTTGTAAACCCGGTGCCCGAAGCCCATCAATTTAAAAGGGTCTTCTTTGTCTTTGGCTTTGTTGACATATTCTCCGACGCGGCTTAGATCCCCAATCTCGTTCAGCATGTCGAGAACAGCCTCGTTTGCGCCGCCGTGAGATGGGCCCCAAAGGGCGGCGATCCCGGCGGCAATGGCAGCGTAAGGGTTGGCCTCGGTCGAACCTGCTAGGCGCACGGTTGACGTGGAAGCATTTTGTTCGTGATCAGCATGCAGGATGAATATTTTATCCAGCGCTTGCGCAAGCGTTGGGCTCACTTGGCTGGCGCGACCGGTTTCGCCAAAACACATATTAAGAAAGTTTTCGGCATAACCTAAGGTAGGATCTGGGTCGACGAAAGTTGCACCGATTGATTTTCGATAGCTCATGGCTGCAAGCGTCGGAATTTTTGCAATCAATTGCATAGCCGATTCGTTACGGTGATCCGCATTGTAAATGTCTAGTCCTTCATGGAATAGCGACGCAAGACCCGCAACCGCTGCACACAACATGGACATGGGGTGCGAGGTTTGCGTAAAGCCGTTGAAAATTTGCGCAAATTGGCTGTCAACGGGCATGCGATCTGCAATGTCGGCCTTGAATTGTTGTAATTGTGCCGCCGTCGGTAGTTCGCTGTGAAGCAGCAAATAACAGACCTCGAGATGCTCTGAGTGGTCTGCAAGTTGCTCGATCGGATAACCGCAATAGGTTAAGACCCCCGCGTCCCCATCGATATACGTGATCGCAGAGTCGCAAGCTGCGGTTGATAAAAACCCGGGGTCATACGTATAAACGCCCTGACCGATAAGACTTCGGACGTCAACGACATCCAGTCCCTGTGTGGCTTCCAGAACGGGGAGGTCGGTCGTCTTGCCATCAATCGTAATTTGAACGGTGTGTTTCATAGCTTAGTCATTCCAGCTTAATCTGCGCCTTGGGCTGCGGAATCTAAAGGTTCCAGCCGCAGGCGAAACGGGGGCTACATGTAATCAAAATGGCTGTTAGATGTAAAGCCTTCCGCCCTGATCGGTTGTCTCAACTGGGTTTGTCTTTTTGCTGGGCAAGCACTATGATTGCCGCGATTCTGCAAGCGGGTGAACGCTCAGAGTCAAACCTTCGGGACGAATGTTGTACCTCTATCTCGCCATCAATCCGGTCAATAATACTTCTTGATCGGATCCAACCTTGGCAGAATTAGAACGTCGCAGTAGAGGATTCGCCGACGCCATCGCGTTCAATTAGATTGGGAGAGACAAAGCCATGAAGCAAGATAAAAGACCCATCAATGTCGGTATCGGTGATCTGCTCCAGTTCCGCTGGCCGATTATAGCCCTCGCGTCGATTTCCCACCGGATCGCCGGGGTTGTGCTTTTTGCTGGGCTTGGTCTTTTACTTTATGGGCTTGAAGTGTCATTGTCCTCACCCGCTGAATTCGAGGGGCTCAAAGCCAGTTTGGCGACCCCGATTGGCAAGGGCATTGCCTGGGTTGTGCTGGCCGCTTTGGCCTATCACTTTGTGGCTGGTGTGAAGCATTTAATAATGGACGGCAGTGACTCAGAGAGTCTCGTTGCCGGAACGCGAGCGGCCTATATTACCCTGGTCGTGTCCGCGATTTTAATTGCTTTGGTGACGGTTTGGATTATCTAAGCATCTTATCATCTAGTTGTCGTCCCAGCGCGTAGCAAAGACCAGGAGAAGTAAAATGGTTACACAAGTAACAGGCCTATCTAAAAATGGGGTCAGCGATTGGTATATACAGCGTGGCTCATCGGTCGTGATGGGGGTCTATACGTTGTATTTGCTGGGATTTATGCTCATCTCGGACGAGATGTCGTTCGAGGTATGGGCCGCTCTTTTTAGTGGGACTTGGATGCAGCTGGCGACACTCGTGACCTTGATTGCGACCTGCGCGCACGCTTGGATCGGAATGTGGACAGTGGGCACGGATTACTTGAGAGCGCGCACGATGGGGCCGAAAGGGGATCGACTTCGTTCGATTTATCAGTCGGTCTGCCTGCTTGCGATTCTGGCCTATTTGCTCTGGGGCATCAAAATTTTGTGGGGTAATTAATAATGTCTAATCTACCAACATTGGAATTCGACGCCATCATCGTGGGCGGCGGCGGATCGGGTTTGCGCACGGCGCTGCAGCTGGCGCAGTCCGGTCATAAGACGGCGGTGGTGTCCAAGGTTTTCCCAACGCGGTCTCACACTGTCTCGGCGCAAGGCGGTATTACCTGTGCGATTGCGAGTGAGGACCCAGATGATGATTGGCGCTGGCACATGTACGATACCGTCAAGGGCTCTGATTATATCGGTGACCAAGATGCGATCGAATATATGTGCAGTGTGGGGCCTGAGGCGGTTTTTGAACTCGAACACATGGGACTACCGTTTTCAAGAAAGGAAAATGGCCGGATCTATCAGCGTCCGTTTGGGGGCCAAAGCAAAGATTTTGGTAAGGGCGGGCAAGCCGCAAGAACCTGCGCCGCGGCGGATAGAACTGGTCATGCGCTGCTGCACACCTTGTATCAAGGTAATATCGCGGCCGGATCCACTATTTTCAGCGAATGGTTCGCGGTCGACTTGGTGAAAAATGCAGCCGGAGCCGTCACAGGTGTGATTGCGATTTGTATGGAGACGGGAGAGGTCTCTTACATTAAGTCGAAAGCAACCGTTTTGGCCACAGGGGGCGCGGGCCGGATCTACGCCTCGACCACCAATGCCTTGATGAACACAGGCGATGGCACTGGCATGGCGCTCAGGGCCGGATTCGTGCAGCAAGACATGGAGATGTGGCAGTTTCATCCCACCGGGATTGCGGGGGCTGGAACATTGGTCACCGAGGGTTGCCGCGGTGAGGGTGGCTATCTGGTCAATAAAGATGGCGAGCGATTCATGGAGCGCTATGCGCCGAACGCCAAGGATCTTGCGGGTCGGGATGTGGTGGCACGGAGTATGGTGCTCGAGATTTTGGAAGGGCGTGGTGCCGGTCCGAACGGCGATCATGTGCTTCTAAAATTGGACCACCTTGGTGAAGATATCCTGCATTCAAGACTCCCTGGGATTGTGGAATTATCCAAGACCTTTGCACATGTTGATCCGGTCAAGGAGCCCATTCCAGTTGTTCCGACCTGTCACTATATGATGGGCGGCTTGCCCACCAACATTCATGGTCAGGCAATTACGATTGATGCCAATGGGCAAGACAAAATCGTTGATGGGCTTTATGCCGTTGGTGAAGCAGCATGCGTTTCGGTTCACGGCGCCAACCGTTTGGGCGGAAATTCCTTGTTGGATCTGGTCGTTTTTGGTCGGTCCGCTGGTCTTTATATTAATCAAGCGTTGACGTCAGGCATTGAATTACAAGCCTCGAGCGACTCGGATGTCGAGCAAGCGATGGGGCGGTTAGGGCGATGGAATGCGTCAACTTCTACGGGTGAGGCACCCGCTCAGCTGAAGCGCGAGCTTCAAGAATGTATGCAACTGAATTTTGGGGTGTTCCGCAAGGAGGCGCCGATGCAAGAAGGCATTAAGAAGCTTGAGGAACTGAGAGCTCGGATTGGGGAAGCTTACCTCGGGGATAAATCAATGGCGTTCAATACGGCGCGGTTGGAAGCGCTAGAGCTGGATAACCTTTTAGAGATCGCCGAAGCAACCGCGTATAGCGCCGAGGGCCGTCGCGAGAGTCGGGGCGCCCATGCTCGGGATGATTTCCAAGAGCGCGATGATGAGAATTGGTTGGCGCACTCGATTTATTCGCCAGAAACAAAGCAGTTGAGTCAGCGTGCCGTGAATTTTAGTCCAAAAATCATGGACACGATGGAGCCGATGATACGAAAGTACTAGAAAGCGTAAACGGTGCGGTGGCGTAACCCGCCATGTCAAAGCTGCGTCGGATAGGACGCGCCTTGGAAGGGACTGTGCAGCGTGATGAATCGGCTAGGGTGGCTTTGAAAGCGACCCGAACCCATTTGAAAGAGCTGGTGTTTATTTTGAAATGAGACGAGGCAGGGCGCGGGCCTGTAAATCGACTTGAAGGCAGTGCGGAGTATGGCTCAGCGCATGAGAAAACGTTAAGCGAGCGGGTCAGAAAAAGGCACGCTTTGAAATTAAAACGCTTTGAAATTAAAACGCTTTGGACGAAGGACAGATTATGCAAGTCAGTATATATCGATATAACCCAGAGACCGACGATCGGCCCTACATGTCAGATTATACGGTGGAGATCCCTGAAGGCCGTGACCTCATGGTGCTGGATGTCATGGCGCTGATTAAAGAACAAGATGCGTCAGTGACCTATCGGCGCAGTTGTCGGGAAGGGGTTTGTGGCTCTGACGGGGTCAACATGAATGGCAAGAATGGTCTGGCGTGTATTACGCCCGTATCGGAAGTTGCGCGCGGTGGGAAGTTGAAGCTGCGTCCGTTGCCCGGACTGCCGGTTATTCGAGACTTGGTCGTCGATATGACGCAATTCTATGATAATTACAAAAAAGTCCAACCGTACCTAATAAACGATACGCTGCCGCCAAAGATGGAGCGTCTTCAGAGCCCGGAAGATCGAGAGAAACTGGACGGTCTGTATGAGTGTATTTTGTGTGCTTGCTGCTCAACGTCTTGCCCGAGTTTTTGGTGGAACCCTGATAAATTCATTGGCCCAGCAGGCTTGCTTCAGGCTTATCGCTTTATTGCCGATAGTCGTGACACAGCAACCGAGGCGCGACTGAGTGACCTTGAAGACCCCTTCAGCGTGTTTCGCTGTCGCGGCATCATGAACTGCGTGAGTGTTTGCCCCAAGGGATTGAACCCAACCCGCGCCATCGGTCATATTCGCAATATGTTGATGGAACGAGCAGTTTAATCAAATTTGGTCATTTTTCTGTGCGAAGAGATATCGATCGACGGCGAGGTTGGCTACAATAGGCGGCTTTGAAAGCAGAGTCGCCGAATATGTCCAAAGGCTCCATGGAATCGATGTGGCAAAGCGGGCACATCTCTGGCAGTAATGCCGCCTATGTAGAAGCGCTATTCGAGGATTACCTTGATAACCCAGAGGGCTGTCCAGGGGCTTGGCGCACCTTCTTCGATCAGCTCCCTAAGGTAGATCCTAGCGCTGCAAGCCAGGATCTCTCTCACGCCACAGTGCGAGACCATTTCCTCCTTTTAGCCAAAAACCAAGCACGGGTGGTACCGGCTTCTGCGTCTTCGATTTCAGCCAATCATGAGCGCAAGCAGTTTGCCGTCGGCGAGTTGATCAACGGGTACCGTCGCCGAGGGCATTTGCGGGCTGATCTTGATCCGCTTGGCCTTGAAACAAAAGAAGATGTGCCGTCCCTCACACTTGAATATCATGGTTTGTCGGATGCGGATCGAGATACGCGCTTCCAAGTGGGTTCGCTGGCTATGGGTGAGTCTGAAGCGCCTCTGTCCGAAATCGTGGCAGCGCTGGAAGAAACCTACTGCGGATCCATTGGCGCCGAATACATGCATATCTCCGACCAAGAGGAATTGTCCTGGGTGCAGGAACGCATGGAGAGCACGCGGACCAAGCCGTACTATGGTCATGGCACCAAGCGACGGCTGCTCGATCGAATCCTTGCCGCCGAAGGGCTCGAGCTCTATCTGGGCAAAAAATATCCTGGTACCAAACGGTTTGGGCTTGAAGGCGCCGAAACGTTTATCTGCTGTTTGGCAGAACTGATCCATCGAGCAGGGTCATCGGGTGTCGTTGAAACTGTGATCGGTATGGCGCACAGAGGACGGTTAAACGTTTTGGTTAATCTGCTTGGAAAAGATCCAGCAGCTCTGTTTGATGAGTTCGAAGGACGCTATCAGCCCTCAGAAGGGTCAGGCGATGTTAAATATCATCAAGGGTTCTCCTCTAACCTGATGACGCCCGGTGGTGAAATGCACTTGGCCCTTGGATTTAATCCGAGCCATCTTGAGATCGCGGCACCCGTTATCGCAGGGTCCGTTCGCGCGAGAATGGATCGGCGCGGGGACCCGGTCGGTGACAAGGTGCTTGCCATCAACGTTCATGGTGATGCAGCCTTTGCAGGTCAGGGCGTTGTCATGGAGACCTTTCAAATGTCTCAAACCCGAGGCTTTTATACGGGTGGGACGCTGCACATTATTATTAATAATCAGATCGGCTACACCATCAGTAAGCGTGAGGACGCTCGGTCGGCGCGTTATTGCACCGAAGTCGCAAAAATGGTGCAAGCCCCAATCTTCCATGTAAACGGTGATGACCCAGTTGCCGTTTTGTTTGTGTCCCAAATGGCGCTCGACTATCGAATGCGATTTAAGAAGGATGTCGTTATTGATATCGTTTGCTATCGACGTCGAGGGCATAACGAAGGCGATGAGCCGGCAATCACTCAGCCAAAAATGTACGAAACAATCCGCGCGCATCCGACGACGCTCGCGCAATTTTCACAAAAGCTGATTCACGAGGGCGCCATTGAATTAGCGGAATACGAGCGCCGAATTATTGCTTACCGAGACGCTTTAGATGAAGGCAATGCGGTCGCTTGGGATTACCTCAAAGAGCCGAATGCGAGTTTGTATGTTGACTGGACGCCCTACTTAGGTCGAGATTGGGATACTCCGGTTGATACTCGATTTGATAGTGCGCAATTCAAAGCGCTCTCCGCCGCGATCGATGATCTTTCGAGCTCGGTTACGGTGCACCGCCAGGTCGATAAAATTCTCAAGGACCGAGCCTTAATGGGGGCAGGGGAGCTGGCCTGCAACTGGGGATTTGCAGAGATGATGGCCTATGCCACGCTCTTGAGCGAAGGCCATAATGTTCGCCTAACGGGTCAAGACGTGGGGCGCGGAACCTTTGCCCACCGCCATGCCGTGTTGCACGACCAGCTGACCGATGCGGCCATTCTGCCGATTGGGTCGATTGGTTTGTCTGGCAATTTCGCCTTGTACGACTCGTTTTTATCAGAGGAAGCGGTGCTTGCTTTTGAATATGGGTATTCCCAGACCAGTCCGAAAACGCTCGTCATCTGGGAAGCGCAGTTTGGGGATTTTGCCAACGGCGCCCAAGTGGTGATTGATCAATTTATAACCAGTGGCGAGCACAAGTGGGCGCGTTTATCTGGGTTGACGCTGTTGTTACCCCACGGCTATGAAGGCGCAGGTCCGGAGCACTCGTCAGCCCGGCTAGAACGCTACTTGCAACTCTCCGCAGAACACAATATTCAAGTCTGTGTTCCGACCACGCCCGCACAGATTTATCATTTGCTGCGGCGGCAGATGCTACGGCAAGCTAAAAAGCCGCTCATCGTCTTAACGCCAAAAAGTTTGCTCCGCCATCCGGAGGCGGTATCCAGTCTGACGGCCCTAACCGAGGGTACTTTTGAGACGGTCATTGCTGAGGTGTTACCCGCCATAAACTACGAGCGAGTGACCCGTTTAATTTTGTGCAGTGGCAAAGTTTATTATGACTTAAAAAATGAGCGCGATCGTCAAAGCCTTGATCATGTTGCAATTATTCGCATAGAACAGCTCTATCCGTTTCCGCAAGACGCCCTGGGTGTCGCGCTCGCTGATTATGTCAACGTTACGGAAGCCATTTGGTGCCAAGAGGAGCCGATGAATCAGGGTGCCTGGTACAGCAGCCAGCACCATATTCGGCGCGCATTGCAAAATCACGTCGCAGAACTACATCTCAAGTACGCCGGCAGGGCGGCATCTGCGGCGGCAGCGGCCGGCAATATGGGTCTGCATCAGGCGCAGCAGGATGCTTTGGTCTCACTGGCTTTAAACGGTGAGTTCGCTGAAATTGAAACGATTCAATCCAGGAGTTAAGAGCGCATGGATATAAACGCACCCGTATTTCCGGAGTCGATTGCAGATGGTGAGGTCGCCAGCTGGCATGTTGCGGTTGGGCAGTGGGTTGCTCGAGACCAAATTCTGGTCGATATCGAGACTGACAAAGTGGTCTTGGAAGTGGTGGCGCCATCCGCTGGCCGGCTGACCAAAATCCTAAAAGCGGTTGGCGCTGTGGTGGGTTCCGAGGAATGCTTAGCCAAATTTGAAACAGGTGAAAATCAAACTGAGGGTTCAGCTGACGTGGCTGCGGCTGGGCAAGACGCAGATGAGAATCAACCGAGTTCGGCTTCGTCCACCACCTCGTCTACGGCGGCGATCACGCCGTCAGCGAGCCCGTCTGCGCGCAAACTCGCGGAAGAGTCGAGCATTGTCTTAGCATCTATAGTTGGCACTGGTAAAAATGGTCTCATCAATAAGGAAGACGTTTTGCAAGCGGTGGCCCGGGCGCAACAAATCGGTTCTGAAAACCCGATTTCCGTTGCAACAAATATGACGGTGTCTGCTGGTGTTGACCGGACTGCCTCAGGCGACCGGATCGAGCGTCGTGTGCCGATGACTCGGCTCCGCGCGAGTATTGCTAAACGCTTGGTCGAAGCGCAACAAAATGCCGCGATGCTCACTACCTTCAATGAAGTGGACATGACCGCGATCATGTTACTGCGAAAGCAATATAAAGAAGCGTTTCAAAAAGCCCACAATGGAACCCGTTTGGGGTTTATGTCGTTTTTTGTGAAAGCCTGTACGGAGGCGCTCAAACGCTTTCCGGGTGTGAATGCCTCCATTGATGGCGCCGATGTTGTGTATCACGGTTATCAAGACGTGGGGGTCGCGGTGTCTTCGCCGAGAGGGTTGGTGGTCCCGGTGATTCGCGATGCGGATAGCTTAACACTTGCTGAGATCGAGGATCAGATTGGGCAGTATGGTCTCAAAGCAAATAATGCGCAGCTGAGTATTGATGAGATGACGGGTGGCACCTTCACCATTTCGAATGGCGGGGTGTTCGGTTCGATGTTGTCGACGCCCATATTAAACCCGCCGCAGACCGCGATTCTAGGCATGCACAAGATTCAGGATCGGCCCATGGCGATTGAGGGCGAGGTCGTGATTCGCCCGATGATGTATTTGGCCTTGTCTTATGATCACCGATTGATTGATGGTCAAGAAGCGGTTCGGTTTTTAGTCACCGTTAAGGATTTTCTCGAAGAACCCGCGAGAATCTTGTTAGATATTTAAAGGAAGAACCATGAGCGAACAATTTGATGTGGCGGTCGTCGGCGCAGGGCCTGCCGGGTATCACGCAGCTATACGCGCCGCGCAGTTAGGTTTGAAAACGGTTTGCATCGATCGCTGGGTGGACGCTAGCGGCCAGGCTGTGTTGGGTGGAACCTGCTTAAATGTTGGGTGCATTCCTTCCAAGGCGTTGTTGGATACATCTCACAAGTTTAGTCAGGCGCAGTCTGAATTCGAGGATTTGGGGATTATGACCCAGGGGCTTGCCTTGGACGTGGCGCAGATGCAGCGACACAAAGATTTGATCGTTCAAAACCTAACCAAGGGTGTGGCTGGGTTATTAAAATCCAACGGGGTTGAAGTCGTGACGGGTACGGCAACGCTGCAGGCGGGTAAAATATTGCAGGTAACGGATGCGGCTGATCAGGTGAGTACGGTTGCCGCCGAGCATATTATTTTAGCGCCAGGGTCCAGTCCGGTTGATATCCCGGCGTGTGCACGAGACGACAAAATGATTGTCGACTCCACTGGTGCACTTGCATTTGATACGGTGCCGAAAACGCTGGGCGTGATCGGTGCGGGGGTGATTGGTTTGGAGCTCGGCAGTGTTTGGAGCAGGCTGGGTGCCAAAGTGGTTCTGCTGGAAGCAGTGCCTACTTTTTTGCCAACGGCGGACAAACAAGTTTCAAAAGAAGCCTTGAAACTCTTCAAAAAGCAGGGCCTGGATATTCGCTTGGGCGCCAAAGTGACTGGCAGCAAAATCAAGAAGTCTGGTGTTGAGGTCACCTATGAAGATGGCGATGGGACCCAAAAATTAACGGTTGATCGTCTGATCGTCGCGGTCGGCCGGCAGGCAGAAACGAAAGATCTGATTGCGTCGGATGCTGGTGTTGTCGTCGATGACCGAGGATTGATTGAGGTGAATGAGGTTTGTGAAACGACTTGTGTGGGAGTCTACGCGGTTGGCGACGCGGTTCGTGGAGCGATGCTTGCGCACAAGGGGATGGAAGAGGGAGTGATGGTTGCCGAGCGGATTGCAGGCGGCAAACCGCAAGTCAATTACGAAACAGTGCCTTGGGTGATTTACACCCATCCGGAAATTGCCTGGGTTGGCGCGACCGAAGCCGAGCTCAGCGCCGCGGAAACGGCGTTTAAGGTTGGCGTTTTCCCATTAGCTGCCAGCGGCCGCGCTATGGCCAGTAATGAGACGGCGGGTCTGATCAAAGTAATTGCTGATGCTGCGACGGACCGCGTCTTGGGTGTCCACATGATCGGCGCGCATTGCTCAGAATTAATTGCAGAAGCCGTTATTGCAATGGAATTTGGGGCGTCTGCGGAAGATCTTGGTCTCACCATGTTTGCTCACCCGACACTCTCGGAAGGCTTACATGAAGCGGCACTTGCAGTTTCTGGTCATGCCATTCATATTGCACACCGAAAACGGCGCTGAGAAAGGATTTTGGAGGCGGTAGGCTGATGGTTTAGTGATGGGCGCCTCAAATAAATGGCGAAGAGAACACTGAGAAGCGCTAATTCCGCGACAAATTAACAACGATTACAATGAACCAAAGGGAAGCAGTATATGAATCTTCATGAGTACCAAGCGAAGCAATTGTTCGCTGAATATGGCCTACCCGTTTCTGAGGGTATCGCCGTAGACAGTGGTGATGAAGCTGTGGCGGCAGCCAAGAAAATTGGCGGGGACCGATGGGTCGTTAAGGCGCAAGTGCATGCAGGTGGCCGCGGTAAAGCCGGCGGTGTGAAGTTGTTTTCTGATTTTGATGAGATCAAAGCATTTGCCGACAGTTTGATTGGAACTAATTTAGTGACCTTTCAGACAGACGAGCATGGTCAGCCTGTGTCTAAGATTTTCGTCGAAACCTGTACCGATATCGCGCGTGAATTGTACTTGGGTGCCGTCATTGATCGCTCGAGCCAGCGAGTCGTCTTTATGGCGTCCACCGAGGGCGGCGTTGAAATTGAACAAGTTGCTGAAGAAACCCCTGAAAAAATTCTCAGAGCGGTGATTGATCCTGCATTAGGTGGGCAGGCCTACCAGGGTCGTGAGATGGCGTTCAAGCTCGGTCTTGAAGGCAAACAGATTAACCAGTTTGCGCAAGTGTTTGTCACGCTCTCGAAGTTGTTTGTCGAGCGCGATTTGTCTTTGCTTGAGATTAACCCTTTGGTTGTGACCGAAGCCGGCGACATCCATTGTCTCGATGCGAAGGTCTCGATCGATGGTAATGCGCTGTATCGCCAGAAGGCGCTTGCCTTGATGAATGATGCTTCTCAAGAAGATGAGCGTGAGGCGCAGGCAGCCGAGTTTGGGCTCAATTACGTGGCCCTTGAAGGCAATATCGGTTGTATGGTCAATGGTGCTGGATTAGCCATGGGAACGATGGATTTGGTCAAGCTCTTTGGGGGACAACCTGCGAATTTCTTGGATGTTGGCGGCGGTGCAACCAAGGAAGCGGTGAGCGAAGCCTTCAAGATTATTTTGTCGGATACGGCGGTTAAGGCGGTTCTGATCAATATCTTTGGTGGGATCGTCCGATGCGACATTATTGCGGAGGGGATCATCGGGGCGGTTAAAGAGGTCGGTGTGAGTGTGCCGGTTGTTGTTAGATTTGAAGGCAATAACGCGGAGCTCGGTGTCAAAACATTGGCCGAAAGTGATGTTGAAGTGATTGCGGCAACCAGCCTGACGGATGCGGTTGAACAAGTTGTAAAGGCAGCAGGAGGAGCACAATGAGCGTTTTAGTCAGCAAAGAAACGAAGGTTATTTGTCAAGGATTCACCGGTGCCCAAGGCACGCTGCATTCGCAACAATCGATCGCTTATGGGACTCAAATGGTGGGTGGCATCACGCCCGGTAAGGGCGGTCAGACCCACCTAGGTCTACCGGTTTTTGATACGGTTGCTGCGGCCGTTGCGGAAACCGGCGCCGACGCGACGGTTATTTATGTGCCAGCGGCGTTTGCTAAAGACGGTATTTTGGAAGCTGCCGAAGCCGGCATTAAACTGATTGTCTGCATTACAGAAGGGTTACCTACCCTTGATATGCTCGCCGTGAAGGTTCGAGTTGATGAGCTAGGAATTCGACTGATTGGACCAAACTGTCCGGGGGTGATTACGCCGGGGCAATGCAAGATTGGGATCATGCCAGGTGATATCCACCTGCCAGGTCGAGTGGGTATTGTTTCTCGATCCGGGACCTTGACCTATGAGGCAGTCAAGCAAACAACCGATCTAGGCTTTGGTCAGAGCACGTGTGTTGGAATTGGCGGAGATCCGATCCCCGGGACGAATTTTATTGACGTGCTTGAGCTGTTCGAGAACGATCCCGGCACTGAAGCCATTGTCATGGTGGGTGAGATCGGTGGAAATGCCGAGGAAGAAGCCGCTGAGTACATCAAGGCGCACGTTACCAAGCCGGTTGTTGGCTACATTGCAGGTGTTACAGCGCCACCCGGTAAGCGCATGGGCCATGCTGGTGCCATCATCGCCGGCGGTAAGGGTACAGCCGACGACAAATTTGCAGCGCTAACAGCAGCAGGGGTTGTGACGGTTAAGAGTCTTGCCTCGATTGGTGATGCGTTAAAAGAAGCGACGGGCTGGTCCTAGTCGGGTTATCAAGAAAAAAGCGGCTAATAGCCGCTTTTTTTTGATCTCGAATATCCGTGTGAGGGGTTGAATTCACTGAACAAACCCCCAAATTTGGATAGATATTAATAGTGAGGTAGCTCATGTCGGACGCAACAGAAAAAGAAACACTAGGGTTCCAGACTGAGGCGAAGCAATTGCTTCAGCTGATGATCCATTCTCTTTACTCCAATAAAGAAATCTTTTTAAGGGAATTAATCTCCAACGCATCCGATGCGATCGATAAGCTTCGGTTCCAAACACTGTCTAATGAGGCTCTGGCTGACGAGGGTGCGGACTACCAAATTCGAGTCATTGCCGATGCCGAGGAAAAAACATTGTCGTTTATCGACAATGGTATCGGCATGAATCGAGCAGATGTAGTGAGCCATTTGGGGACCATTGCTAAATCCGGTACGGCGGAGTTTTTGTCAGGTTTAACGGGTGACCAGAAAAAAGATTCACAACTAATTGGTCAGTTCGGGGTCGGTTTTTATTCCGCCTTTATCGTTGCAAAAAAAGTCGTGGTCGAGACTCGGCGGGCTGGCGATGCCGAGTCCGAGGGCGTTCGATGGGCCTCGACCGGTGAGGCCGATTACGAAATTGAAACCATCGATAAAGCCGAGCGTGGTACGAGCGTTACCTTGCACCTGCAAAGTGAACACGAAGAGTTCCTCGACTATTGGCGTCTGCAGAATGTCATCAAAAAGTATGCCGATCATGTGTCTGTTCCGGTGTCGATCTTAAAACCGGCTGAACAAGAGGATGAGGCGGCGACAGAGGAGGTCGTCAACAGCGCGACAGCGCTCTGGACCCGGTCTCGATCTGAGGTCAAGGACGACGAATACCAAGATTTTTACAAGCACATTGCACACGATTTTCAGGATGCCTTGACGTGGAGTCATAATCGGGTGGAGGGCAAGCTCGATTACACCAGTTTGATTTTTGTCCCGGCTAAGGCGCCTTTTGATCTCTGGAACCGCGAAGCACCCAAGGGATTGAAGCTCTATGTGCAGCGAGTTTTTATTATGGATGAGGCCGAACAGTTTCTCCCTTTGTATCTCAGGTTTATAAAAGGGGTCGTTGATTCTAATGATCTGTCCTTGAATGTGTCTCGGGAAATTTTACAAAAAGATCCTGCGATTGAATCGATGAAGTCGGCGCTCACGAAACGGGCACTTGATACCCTAGAAAAATTGGCCAAGAAGGATCCTGACACCTACCAGGGTTTTTGGACAGAATTTGGGCAAGTGTTAAAAGAAGGCCCAGCAGAAGATTTTGCAAACAAAGAAAAGATCGCGTCGCTGCTGCGATTCGCAACGACAGAGACGGGCGAGCCAGCTCAAAATCAGTCTCTGGCGGACTATGTCGCTCGAATGAAGCCGGATCAAGAAAAGATCTATTATGTTGCCGCAGACAACCATGCGACTGCTGCAAACAGCCCGCATCTAGAGGTGTTTCGAGCAAAAGGCGTGGAAGTCCTGCTTTTGTCGGACCGAATCGATGAATGGCTCGTCGGTCATTTGATGGACTTTGATGGCAAACCTTTGCAGGATGTCGCCAAGGGGTCATTAGATCTGGGTGAAGCAGACCCTGAAAGTAAGGCGGCGCAAGCGGAAACCGAGCAAGCCATGAAGGGGCTGCTCGAGCGCGTTAAGACTGAATTGGGTGATGCTGTCTCAGAAGTCAAAGTGAGTCACCGTTTGACCGATTCTCCAGCGTGTTTGGTGGTTGCAGAGGATGAAATGGGCATGCAAATGCGCCGTATTCTGGCGCAAGCAGGTCAAGATGTGCCCGAGGCCAATCGGATTTTTGAGATCAACGTTGGCCATCCCTTGGTCCTGCGTTTAGATGAAGAGGTAGATGTGGATCGCTTTAAAAGTTTAACCCAAGTGCTGTTCGATCAAGCGCTGCTTGCAGAAGGCAGTCAGTTACAGGACCCTGCAAGTTATGTGCAGCGGTTAAATAAGATCCTGCTGGAATTAACGGCAACCTAAAACGGATGATCGAGACGTCAATGGCTGATACCGGTAGCCCGCATGCTGAGATGATAGATGTCGTATTGATGCGTCATGGCGAGGCACAGGCGCTTGCAGGAAAAGATGCTGCGCGCCCGTTAACGCAGTGGGGGCGCGACGCGGTGCAAGCGGCGGCGGCGGAACTTGCGAAAAAAGCCCCATCAGCGCAAGGTGTTCGCTCGAGTCCGTATTTGAGGGCGCGTCAGACTGCGAAGATTGTCTCAGAAGTGCTCAATTTGCCGATTTTGCCCGAGTCAGTTGAAATGGTGCCGTCTGGTGATTCTGATCATTTAGCCGCTTGGCTTTTAGCTGAGGGGCAGCCCGTGATTTGGGTCTTTCATATGCCGATAATTGGTCATTTGATTCGAAATTTAACGGGCCGCGAAGTTTTTCCAAAGACTGCCAGTATCTTTGGTTTGAAAGTATTTCCAGACGCACAAATTCGGCATCAACATCATTTAGAGTGGCAACTATGAGTCTTAAGTTTTTGAAGCAAAAAATCGCCCTTGTCTTTGTTAGCTGGGCAATGATGGGCGGGTTGGTTTGGTCGAATGCCGTGATGGCGCTAGAGCTGGATATCGCATCAGAGGTGGTCGATGTCACGCAGTCCAGCCTGGTCGAGCGCCATAAGATTTTTCTGAGTCGGCTTAAGAAGATTAGCAATACCTTAAGCCGAGATGAATATCAGCTGATTGAAGGTGTGTTGCAAGGGCAAACTTACAAGGCAGATGATAATGCGTCCTTAGAAGAAGTGATGGCATCTCTTAATCGAGCAGTGGCCCAGGGTTACGAAGGGTTGTTTGAATGCGTTGGCCGCGGTTGCGGCAGTAGTAACGAATGGGCCAATGCGGTTTTTGGTCAGCCCAAGTTGTATGGACCTGAAAGCACCCAGTTCTATTGGGTGGGTAAAGCGCTCCAAACACAGACCTATTGGTTGGTCTATGGTTCAAAGCGGTCCAATAAGGCGGTCCACTTTCGGGTTGAGTCAGTTGTTCCTGCGGCGCCGAGTCTCAAAAGCCGCTTGTTTGCTGCGTTTTCTGAGTTGGGGTACCTGCGATTAGCGTGGTCTGACGTGGTGGGTTCTGAGTTGGAACTGGCCGAAGCCCTCGGTCTTTGGTGTACGCAGCATTTAAATGAGCCCGCATCCGGAGGGCACATACGACAGGTTGCGCTGGCGGTCACGGGCGGCGATGTCACTTTGGCGCCCAGCGCTGGCGTTGATGAAACAGGGCGTCTTGCCAGCGAACTGCTCGCGAACATGACGGCCGAGCGCGGCTTGGAATGTCAAATGTCGACGTTTGGATTGGGGCGTCTGGCTCCGATTGAGGGCTTGCCAAGCGAGCGTCTTGATTTGATTCTGCTACCGTAATTCGATAACGGGTTAGCGCGGCAGTCCTAAAATCGATAAAAACTCCATGCGCGTGCTTTGGTTCGCTTGAAATTGGCCCAGCATCATTGAGGTTTTCATCATAGAGTTCTGTTTTTCGACGCCACGCATCATCATGCACATGTGCTGCGCTTCGATAATGACCCCAACGCCTGCCGCGCCGGTTACCGAAGCAATGGCCTCGGCAATTTGCTTGGTCAGATTTTCCTGAATTTGCAGGCGGCGTGCATACATGTCAACGATTCGGGCGACTTTGCTGAGGCCTAAGACTCGGCCGGTTGGCAAGTAAGCAACATGACATTTGCCGATAAATGGCAGCATGTGATGCTCGCACATTGAATACAGTTCAATATCTTGAACCAAGATCATCTCGCTGGTATCTGAGGCAAACAGCGCGTCGTTGACAAGACTTTCTAGTGTCTCGCCATACCCCTTGGTTAGGAATTCCATCGCCTTCGCGGCTCGACTCGGTGTGTCCCGTAAACCCTCGCGCTCTGGATCTTCGCCAACCTGCTTGAGAATCGTCCGAAATGCCTGCTCCATACCGCCTCCTGTAGTAACGCCTAGCCTTTGCTGCAAAATTGCGAGGATCCATTGCTCGCATTGGTCTATAATAGCGCATTTTCAGGATGAGTCCGCATGCCGGGTAGCAGCATTGGAGAAATGTTCCGAGTGACGACATTTGGCGAAAGCCATGGGCCCGCTTTGGGCTGCATTATCGACGGCTGTCCACCTGGAATGCCACTCTGTGAGGCAGATCTGCAGGGGGATTTGGATCGTCGTAGACCTGGCACGTCAAAATATGCAACGCAGCGGCAAGAGTCGGATCAGGTCAAGATTCTATCGGGTGTTTTTGAAGGGGTCACGACGGGAACCAGTATCGGCCTTTTGATCGAGAACGAAGATCAAAAGTCGAAGGACTACAGCGCCATCAAGGACCTTTTTCGGCCCGCGCACGCAGACTACACCTACCAGCAAAAGTATGGTGTCCGCGACTATCGTGGCGGCGGCCGGTCATCAGCACGCGAGACGGCGATGCGGGTGGCGGCCGGTGCGGTTGCGAAAAAATATCTTATGGTGAACCACGGCATTAAAATTCGTGGGTATCTGGCGCAGATGGGTACGATCCATGTCAGAGATTTTGACTGGGACTTTGTGGATCAAAACCCATTCTTTTGTCCGGATGCAGCCTGTGTTGACGACATGGCCGCGCTGATAGATCAATTGCGCAGAGATGGGGATTCTGTGGGCGCAAGAATCAATATTGTGGCCGAAGGCGTCATGCCTGGACTAGGTGAGCCGGTTTTTAGTCGGTTGGATGCCGATATTGCGGGCGCCATGATGAGTATCAACGCGGTAAAGGGCGTTGAAATTGGGGATGGCTTCGAGGTGGTTGAGCAGCGCGGGTCGGAACATCGAGATGAGATTTTCCCGGAAGGCTTTGGCTCGAATCACGCGGGGGGCGTTTTAGGGGGCATTAGTTCTGGCCAAGATATTTTGGTGAGTATTGCACTCAAGCCGACGTCGAGCATTACCCAGTCCGCAAAGACGATTACAACGAGCGGTGAGCCTACCGAGGTTATAACCAAAGGTCGTCATGACCCTTGCGTTGGCGTCCGAGCAACGCCTATTGCCGAAGCCATGCTGGCCATTATTTTGATGGATCATGCTCTGCGACAACGTGGGCAAACGGGGCAACTGGGCGCAAGATAGTTCATTGCATGAGTCAAGCTGTAAAGCCTCGCCAACGATGCTTTTTTGGCGCTGTAAGGACCGTCCCGATTCAGTGTTTTGTAGTGGGTTGATGCGTCATAGCGCGGGTTATCAAGATCGTAAACCGTTACAAGGTGTCCTAGGGGGTTGTACCCTCCAGCGGTTCATTAACAATAGAAATTGAGAAAAATATGGGTTTAAAAAACATTGCAATTGTTGGCGCAACCGGTGCTGTTGGTGAGGTCATGCTGGAACTGTTGTCAGAGCGGAATTTCCCGGTGGGTGAGCTTTATCTTTTGGCGAGTGCCCGCTCGGCCGGTACCCGCCTGCCGTTTAAGGATAAAAACTTAAGGGTTGAGGATCTCGCGCAGTTTGATTTTCAGAAAGTCGATATTGCCTTATTTTCCGCCGGCGGGTCGGTTTCTGCCGAATTTGCGCCCAAGGCGGCCGCAGCGGGTTGTATCGTGATTGACAATACCTCGTATTTTCGCCGAGATACCGACATTCCTTTGATTATCCCGGAAGTGAATCTTCATGCTTTGGATGGATATAAAAACCGCAACATCATCGCGAACCCGAATTGTTCTACCATATCAATGTTGGTGCCTTTAAAACCGATTCATGATGCGGTCGGTATTACGCGAATTAATGTGGCCACCTATCAGGCGGTATCGGGTGCGGGTAAATCAGGCATCGAAGAGCTCGCCAGTCAGTCAGCGAGGCTTCTGAATGCGCAAAGCATTGAGCCGAAAGTCTTTGGCAAACAAATCGCCTTTAATGCGGTGCCCCAGATCGATGACTTTCAAGACAATGGTTTTACCAAAGAAGAGATGAAGATGATTTGGGAGACGCACAAAATTTTTGAGGACGACACCATTCAGGTGAGTCCAACCTGTGTGCGCATTCCGGTCTTTTACGGCCACTCTGAAGCGATCTATATTGAAACTAGAAAAGCCATGAGTGCGCCGGATGTGAAAGCGCTCTTGTCAACAATGGAAGGGGTCTCTGTCTTGGATGAACACCGTGCTGGTGGGTATCCGACGGCCGTCACGGAATCTGCCGGTATGGATCCAGTCTTTGTTGGGCGAATCAGAAACGATGTCATGAACCCTCTGGGGCTGCACCTCTGGGTCGTGTCGGACAATATTCGCAAAGGCGCCGCATTGAACAGTCTGCAAATTGCCGAGGCGCTTCTGGCGCGGATTGCTTAGCCAAGCAGGCGTCGTTTATAAGCCTGAAGTGGGGTAGCATGAAGCGTGCTGGGTCGCGCGACGATTTTTAGCCCTAGTTTTGTTGGAGTAGACGCTGTGATGCAACAGATTTATAAGAAGCTAACGCGGTTGATTCAGTGCGCTGTGTTAACGCTGGCAGCGATGACATCCCTTAACGCTTGGGGACTTAGTCTTGGTCACATTGTGCTTGAGTCGACACTGAACCAGCCGCTACGAGCGAGCATAGTGCTTGGAAATGCTCAGCGTTTAACACCGCAAGATGTTCGTGTTGGGCTGGCACCGAAAACGGCGTTCGAGGCGATGGGAGTCGATTGGTCCAGCAACCTATCGGATCTTGATTTTCTAGCGGTGTCATCTGGATCCGGATTGCGGATCGAATTAAGCACGCCGGCCCCGATTGTTGAACCTTATCTGAATTTTGTTCTGGAATTGGTGTGGCCCAACGGGCGATTGGTTCGAGAATATACCCTGCTATTGGACCCGCCTGTATTAATGGCGCCGGTTCGGCCGCTCGACATCGCGCCGGTGCAAGCAGCGAGCGTTGCCCCTGTAAGTCGTGTTCCTGAAGTGCGCGCCCAAAGACTTGATGCGGATCGAATGACGCAGGCGGGTGATACCCTTTGGAATATTGCGCT
>ENA-ORDA01001213-ORDA01001213.1-marine-metagenome-genome-assembly--contig:-NODE-1213-length-22553-cov-4.244750_pt1 | contig 22553 bp, 22 predicted proteins | sample MGYA00237778_ERZ508506 | MGnify/ENA primary metagenome ERZ508506 (study PRJEB26177, sample SAMN06267891) | marine metagenome | isolation source: Monterey Bay, California, USA | place: Pacific... | reverse complement strand
AGTAAGGAAGCTCAAGAATGGCGGGACTATTTCGTTTTTAAACAAACAAAAGTTAAAAAAAGATTTGACAAATGCAAAGTTTCAACTTGAAACAGTGCTAGATGACTTTAGCGGTACAGAGCCAGCGGTAGAGTCAGAATTTTTTCTGGGAAAAATATTTTACGATGAAGGCGATTTTGATCAAGCAACTGAACATTTAAATAGTTTCAATGATCAAGGGGAAAATAAAATGCTTTTAGCTGCAACTGCAAGAATGCTGGCTGATATAAAAATAAAAAATGGCAATGTCCCCGATGCTATTAAAATAATTAGAAAGGCAATTAATAAAACTTCGTTAGTAAACCAAAAAAATTCACTAATTCTTAATGAAGCAGATCTTTTAATATCGATTGGTAGTATCGAGGATGCACGACAAAATATTCTAAAGGTTCTTACTTCCGAAAACCTGCCTACCTCACAAAAGCAAGATGCAGAAGAATTACTTGGTAGAATCGCAAGTTAAAGACTTGTAAAACTGTTTTAATATATCTATTTTTTCAAGCTGAAAAGCGGGTGAAAACCCGCTTTTTTGTTTATTATGAAAGATAAATTAGAACATATAATCCAATCTAATATGGCTGAAAATCATATCTTGATGTCTTTTAACGAAGGCGGTAAGGGGCATTATATAAGAATCGTAATTGATTCTTCTGACCCTATAACTTTGGGGGATACTACTATTCTAACAAAAAAGTTAAGAGACTCAGACGATTTAATTGATTTATTTCCTGATGGGTTTAGACTGGAGGTTACTACGCCAGGGATTGGGCAACCTTTAGAAAAAAGATTTCAGTATACTAAAAATATTAATAGAGAACTAAAAGTTCAGTATACAAATAATGATGAAATTGTATCTGTCAATGGAAAATTAATTGAGGTAAGTGAAGACTTTTTGAAACTAAAGTCTAAAAAAGATATTTTTAAATTAAAATTTGATAACATTTTGGCAGCTAAAGTCAAAGTGTCATTCAAGTAAGATAAAGGAGATAGTGTGGTAAATAGAGAGCTTATTGAAGTTTTTTCCGAAATTGCTAGGGAGAAAAATGTAGAGCGTTCAGAACTTGCAACTATTCTTGAGGAATTGTTCCTTTATGTAATTGAAAAAGAATATGGGGACTCGTCAAATTGTAGCTGTATTGTCAATTTAGACAAAGGTGAAATAGAAATTTATGCAGAAAAAACTATCGTAGATGAGATTGATGACTACAAGGTGGAAATCCTCCTAAAAGATGCAATAGAAAAAGAACCCGATGCAGCCGATTTAGAGGTGGGGGATATTTTTGTTGAAGTTATAGACCCTCGAGTATTTGGAAGACGTCTTGTAGTTACTGCCAAGCAATTTTTCGCACAAAGACTCCGAGATGTAGAGAGAAACTATATCTATGAAGATTATGCAAATAGGGTTGGTGAAATAGTTATTGGGGCCGTTCATCAAGTACAGAGAGACGGTGTTTTTATCAATATTGAGCAGGCAGAATTAAGAATGCCAAAAAGAGAGCAAATAAATTCAGAAAGATATAGACGTGGGGATACTCTACGTGCTGTCATTAAATCTGTCGAAATAACCTCAAAAGGACCAGATATTATTGTATCGAGAAGTGATAATCACTTTTTATATAAGTTATTTGAAATTGAAGTTCCAGAGATAGAGGATGGAATAATTGATATAACTTCTATTGCTAGGTACCCTGGGGAAAGAGCAAAAATTATTGTTAGATCTAATGACCGCAGAATTGACCCTGTTGGTGCTTGTGTGGGCATGAGGGGGAGTAGAATTCAGGCTATTGTTAGGGAGCTGAACAACGAGAAAATTGATATTGTTAATTTTAGCGAACAAGCTGAAATTCTTATAAGTCGTGCACTTTCACCTGCAAAGCCTACACAGCTATTCATAGATGATGAGAAAAGATATTGCGTCGCATTGTTTGAAGATGATTCTCTTGACGCGGCTATTGGAAGAAATGGAATGAATATCAATCTTGCTTCAAAAATAACTGATTACAAGATCGATGCTTATGGTATTAATCAGTATGAACGTATCCAAGAAGATCAAAAAACGTCTCTATCAGAAATTGATGGTATTGATGGTAAAATATCCTCTTTATTAAGTAAGTCTAAGGTTGTAGTGGTCTCAGACTTATTAGATGCAGATATGGACAGCTTGTTGAGTATCGCTGGTCTTGAAGAAGATATACTTGATGATATTTATTCAGCAGTACAAGCATTTGTTGAAAGAAAAATAGAACCAATTGTTGAAGAGGTTGAGGATATACAGGAAATCCTTAATGAAGCTAATCTAGATGAAAATGAGATAGTTCCTTCACCAGATGCATTAGTTGCTGAAAAAAAGTAATATTGAACAAAATAACCCTAAAAATGTAGAAAAAATATGGCCAAATTAAGAATCTTTCAAATTGCTAAAGAGTTGAATATATCTCATACAGATATTGTTTCATTTTTGACTTCAAAAAAAATAGAAGTCTCAAGTCATATGTCTCCAGTAGATGAATCAGTCCATCAGATGATAATGGCAGAATTCGCAAAGGATAGAGAGCAGGTTGAGAGGTTTAGAAAAGAACAAGTTAGAAAAGAGATTCATGTTGTAAAGCTTAAAAAGCAACAAGAGTCCTCCAAAAAATTACAGTTACTCTCTCTCACTGAACAAAGACAGCTAGAGCAAGCCGAAAATAAAAAGAAAGAAGAATTGTCAAGAGAAAAAGAGTTAGAAAAAGAAAAAGAGGATCGGGAATTAGAAGCAAAGAAAAAAGCAGAAAAAAATGAACTAGAAAGAATCGAAGAGAAGCAGAAAACTCCATCCGAGCCGCAAAAAACGGAAACCTCGAACACAAAGGCTAAAGAATTAAAAAAGAAATTTAAATCTACTAATAAATTACGATCAATTAATCTAACGAACATGCAATCTGCAATTGGTTCCTCTGGAGGAAAGCCTTCTTCCATTAAGAAAAATCAGCAAAATGATAAAAATCAGAAGTCTGTAAAAACTAAAGTCAAGGGTATCCTAGCTCAAATGGATACTAAAAATAAGAAAAAGATTCATAGAAAAGGGCGAAATAGAGAAGAAGTTGTTGAACTTCCAGATGGTGAAAAACCAGTAATTCAAATCGCAGAATTTTCCAATGTTGAGGAACTTGGTAAGTTATTTGAAGTCACTTCTAGTGATATCATACAGACCTGTATCGAGCTCGGTATGCTTGTTACTAAAAATCAAAGAATAGATTGGGATGTTATAGAACTATTAGCTGATCATTTTAATTTTAAACCAGAAAAACGTACGGATGTTGGTGAAGAGCTTTTTATTGAAGAGGATGATGAGGCAGATTTACAAAATGCAACTCCAAGAGCTCCGATTGTAACTGTAATGGGACATGTAGATCATGGTAAAACAAGTCTTTTAGATTACATTAGAGAAACGAAAGTTGCAGAAGGAGAATCCGGTGGTATTACCCAACACATTGGTGCTTATAAAGTCAAATATAATGAAAGAGAGTTGACCTTTTTGGATACTCCCGGTCATGAAGCTTTTACAGCAATGAGAGCGCGTGGTGCTCAAGTAACGGATATAGTTATACTTGTTGTTGCTGCAGATGATGCTGTTATGCCTCAAACTATTGAAGCGATAAGCCATACAAAAGCAGCAGGCGTCCCAATGGTTGTTGCTATAAATAAGATGGATAAACCAGGAGCAGATCCAGAAAAAGTTAGACGTTCTCTTTCAGAACATGAAGTATTAACAGAGACTTGGGGTGGTAAGTATCAAGATATAGAAATAAGCGCTATGACAGGAAAGGGTATAGATACTTTAATGGAAAGTCTTTTATTGGAAACGGATGTTCTAGAACTCAAGTCAAACAAAGATTGTAATGCAAAAGCTACAGTCGTGGACTCAAGGCTAGATAGAGGCTTAGGCCCAGTTGGTACTGTACTAATAAGTAAGGGCACTTTAAAAGTTGGAGATCCCTTTATTTGTGGTGATTATCCAGGTAAAGTACGAGCAATAACAAATGAACACGGTCAACGACTAAAAGAAGCTGGCCCATCAGATGCCGTACAAATACAGGGCTATGATCAGGTTCCTAAAGCTGGTGATCGCTTTGCAGTTGTTGATAATGAAAAAGAATTAAAAAGAATTTCAGGTGAAAGACAAAGAGTAAGAAGGGAAATCGAACAGAAAAAAATGGCTTTTTCCCTTGATAATATGTCTTCACTAATTAAAGAGGGAAATATCAAAACTCTACCTCTAATTATCAAAGGAGATGTGGATGGTTCAGTTGAAGCGCTTGCAGAATCATTAGAAAAAATAAAAACAGATGAAGTTGGAATTAAAGTCATTCATAAAAGTGTGGGCATGGTTACTGAATCAGATGTTCTACTGGCTGAGGCTTCCAAAGCTATCATAATAGGTTTTCATGTTCAAGTTAATTCAAATGCAAGGCTACAGGCAAACCAAGCTGGTGTAGATATAAGAACGTATACAGTTATTTACCAAGCAGTTGAAGAATTAACGTTAGCACTGGAAGGAATGTTGGAGCCAGATAAAGTTGAAAGTAGTGTTGGTAAAGCTCAAGTCCTCACTCAATTTAAGATTCCTAAAATAGGTTTTATTGCCGGTTGTAGAGTTACGGAAGGTCTTATAATTAGAAATGGGAAAGCTAGAGTTATTAGAGATGGTGAGCTCTTAATTGAAGGTTTAATTAACTCTCTCAAAAGACATAAAGATGATGCTAAAGAGGTCAAAGATGGTCTTGAATGTGGTATAGGTATAGATGGTATTAAAAAATTCCAAGAAAATGATATAATTGAAGTATATGAGATAAATGAGGTAAAGCGTAAGCTTATTCTAAGTTGAACTCTAAAAAGCCTTTTAGTCGCATGGAGAGGGTGAATAATCAAGTCCTGGTCATCTTGGGAGATATTCATTTAAAACATATTAACCTTCTAAGTCTAGGATTTATCACCATAACCTCTGTAGATGTAGCCCCTGATTTACGCTCAGCTAAAGTATTTTTCTCGGTATTAAACCCTACTATGTCGCTAGATAAAGTCACCATAGAAATGAATAAAAAAAGGAAGGCATTCAAGAAATTTATGGGACCTGAGCTCAGTTTTAAGAGTACTCCTGATTTATCATTCTACCTCGATGAAACTTTTATATATGAAGAAAAAATTGGAAGACTTTTAAAGAAAACAAATCTTAAAAAATAGTTTTTATGGTTCTAAATATAAATAAGCCTATTGGTTGGACATCCTTTGATGTCGTTAAAAAAATCAGATTTATCACAAAAGAAAAGAAAGTCGGGCATGGAGGTACATTAGATCCTTTTGCAAACGGTGTTCTTATTGTAGCTACAGGCAGAGATACAAAACAATTAACAGAAATTACGGGAACAGATAAATCCTATATTGCAACAATTAGATTAGGGGAAATAACTAATACCTTAGATACTGAGGGTTTTGTTACTGAAAAAAAAAATATTCCATCTTTTAATGATGATAAAATATTAAAGGTTTTGAATACATTTCTTGGAGAAACAAAACAAATTCCTCCTATGTTTTCGGCTAAAAAGATTAAAGGTAAAAAGTTATATGAATTAGCTAGGAAAAATATTGAAGTAGAAAGAATGCCTGTTTTAATCAATATAAAGAAAATTTCATTGTTATCTTTTAATGCAAAAAAAATAACATTTTCAGTAACATCTAGTAAAGGTACATATATAAGAGTTCTTGGAAAAGACATTGCTGAAAAGTTAGGTACTTTAGGATATTTGACAAGTTTAAAGAGAACTAAGGTCGGCTCATTTAGTGTAGCTGATTCTACATCTATAGAAGAATTCGAAGAAAAATGGAAATTATCACAAGCCTAGATAATAGAGATCTCATTAATGCTTCAGTCTTAACTATTGGATCATATGACGGCCTTCATAAGGGACACCAAAAGATACTTAAATCTGTTGTAGAGTTTTCTAGATTACATAAAATCCCATCCGTTTTAGTGACTTTTCATCCTCATCCGAGTCAAATAATTAAAACTGAAAATTCTACAAAGAAAAGATTAATAATGAATTTTGAAAGTAAAATGTCTTTGGTAGAAAAACTTGGTTTAGATTATGCTTGTATAATTACCTTTAATCAAAAATTTTCTAAAGTATCTGCAGAATCTTTTTTAGATGATTATATTATTCCTTTTTTTAATCCACAGAAAATTTTTATTGGATTTGATCATCACTTTGGAAATAAAAGAAAGGGCAATCCTGAGTTTTTAAAAAGATACTGCCTGAAAAATAACATCGAATTAACAATAAAAAAACCAGTTCTAAATGATAATATTAAAATTTCTAGTACCATTATACGTAGTTTTATAAAAAATGGAGAGATTAATAAAGCTAATAATTTTCTAGGATCAACTTTCAGTTTTAATTCTAAGGTAGTTAGAGGCTCTGGGAGGGGTTCTGAGCTCGGTTTTCCAACTGCAAATATTTTACCGACAGAAAATAATCAATTATTACCTAAATCTGGGGTTTATTTTGTCAAAGCAATGATTAATGGACAATATACCTTTGGAATGTGTAATTTGGGAACAAGACCTACCTTTAATGAAATAGAATTTGTTATTGAAGTTCACTTCTTTGACAATTCTATAGATAGTCTTTATGGTGAGATACTAAATGTAGAGTTTTTAGAGTGGATTAGAGAAGAAGTAAAATTCGCTGACGTTAACGATTTAGTAGTACAATTAAGTATAGATAAACAACTTTGTCTTGGTTTTCAAGGCAAATACGAATAGGAGAAACAAAATGCCTATCTCAAAAGAAGAGAAGCAGAAATACGTAGATCAATTTGGTAAAGGTAATGGTGACACAGGTGCTCCAGAAGTTCAAATTGCTATTCTAACACATCGTATTAGAGAATTGACTGATCATGTTAAAGTTCATAAGAAAGATCATCATACTCGAAGAGGTTTGGTACAATTAGTATCAAAAAGAAAGAAAATGCTGAAATACCTGATACGTGCGAATTCAGATTCGTATGTTAAATTAATCAAAGAGTTATCCATAAGAGGTTAGTCGAAAAGAAAACTCAAATAAGAAAAAGAAGAAAACAATGAAAACAAAAGAAACACAAATTGCAGGAAAAACCCTGCGATTAGAGACTGGCAGAGTTGCCCGTCAGAGTAACGGATCGGTTCTAGTTACTTATGGAGAAACAGTAGTATTAGCTACAGTAAATGCATCTAAAGAAGCACGAAGTGATATTAATTTTTTCCCGCTTCAGATAGAGTATCGCGAGAAACATTATGCTGGTGGTAAAATACCGGGTGGGTTTTTTAAACGAGAAGCTAGACCTGGAGAGCATGAAGTATTAACAAGTAGGGTTACAGATCGCCCACTACGTCCTTTATTTCCTAAAGGTTATAAAAATGAAGTACAAGTGATGATAACCGTTCTGCAGAGTGATGGTGAAAATATGCCAGATATTCTTGCTGGGATTGGAGCTTCATCTGCTCTTATGTGCTCAACTATACCCTGGAATGGTCCTATTGCTACGGTAAGAGTAGGTAGAGTTAATAATTCTATCGTTATAAATCCAACCAGAGATCAAATTGAAGAATCAGATCTAGAAATGGTTGTCTCCGGAAATAATGAGACAATTGTAATGGTTGAAGGTGAAGCTGAATCTATGTCTGAAGCAGAAATGCTAGACTCACTTAAAGAAGCTCATGTTGTGATTAAAGAGATCATTGATCTGCAATTGCAACTGGTAGGTGAATTAAATGTTGTGAAAGATGAGTTTATCATCCCTGAGCCAGAGACATCCTTGGTTGAAGCTGTTGAGAAAGAAATTGGGAAGCAGGTCGAAGAGATAGTAACAATTGTGGATAAGCATGAACGCTCTGATGCTAAAAATGCAATGATTGATTCAATCCTCTCCTCGTTAGAAGAGAATTTTCCTGATGATGAAAAAGATATAAAATCTATTATTGAAGATCATTTTAAAAAAGGTTTTAGAGAGCAGGTATTATCTACTGGTCTCAGAAGTGACGGCCGCAAAACTGACGATATAAGAAAAATAACGGTAGAGCCAGATGTTTTAAAAAGAACACACGGATCAGCCCTTTTTACTAGAGGTGAAACACAAGCGTTAGTTGTTACTACTCTCGGATCTAAAAGAGATGAACAGATCATCGATAGTATGAATGATGATTATAAGAAATCCTTTTATCTACATTATAATTTCCCACCATATTCGGTTGGAGAGGTAGGTCGAATTGGTTTTACAGGAAGAAGAGAGATTGGACATGGTAACTTAGCTCAAAGAGCTATAAAACCTGTTTTACCCGATTATGATGATTTTCCTTATACAATCCGTATTGTTTCCGAAATAATGGAATCTAATGGAAGTTCATCTATGGCATCAGTTTGTGGTGGCTCACTATCATTAATGAGTGCAGGTGCTCCTCTAAAGGCCCCAGTTGCAGGTATTGCTATGGGTTTAATTACAGATGGTAAAAGACATGCTATTCTAAGTGATATTCTAGGTATGGAAGATCATTTAGGAGATATGGATTTTAAGTTAGCTGGAACCAGCGAAGGTATCACAGCTATACAGCTAGACCTAAAAATAGATGGTCTACCATTTGAATTAATGGAACAAGCATTAGAACAAGCTAAGGTAGGTCGAATTCATATTTTAGATGAAATGAATAAAGTAATGCCGAAGCCAAATGATATTTCACCTTATGCTCCAAGGATAATGTCAATTATGATTAATCCTGAAAAGATAGGTGCTCTTATTGGCCCAGGTGGAAAAAATATCAAAAAAATCATTGAAGATACTACATGTGAAGTTAATGTTGATGATGATGGTTTAGTTACTGTTGCTGGTGAAAATACGGTCAAATGCAACGAGGCTCTTGATATGGTTAAGGCTCTTACTTTTGAACCTGAAGTTGGAATGGAATTTGAAGGGAAAGTTACGAGACTAATGTCATTTGGAGCATTCGTTGAATTTGTACCAGGAAGAGAGGGTATGGTTCACATATCTGAACTAGAATGGGCGCGTGTCGAGAAAGTTGAAGATGTCCTTAAACCTGGTGATCAAGTCAGAATCAAACTCATCAAAATTGATGATCAAGGCAGACTTGATTTTAGCAGAAGAGCTCTTCTTGAAAAACCTGAAGGCTATGTTGAAAGACCAAAGAAGCCACGCGGTGATAGAAAACCATTTAAAAAGCGTAGATTCTAAAAGAAAAATAAATGGATATTAAACGGTGGGAATATCTTTCTGATGTTTTCACCGTTTTTTTTTATTATGAAACCTAATATATCAGACCATTTTAAAAATCGCAGCCCTTCAGCGATAAGAGAAGCACAGATTATATTTTCTAATAGAGTCGATAAAAATGAAGTGGATATCATAAACCTAGCAATTGGAAATATTTCATTACCTATGCATCCGTCTATGATTCAAAAAATGAAAGATCTTGGAAAAAGTACTTTTTCAGATGGTATTGTTAAATACACACCAACCGTTGGAACAGATAATGCAAGAAATGCTTTTCTAGAAATTCTATCATCATTAGATATAGATACTAGCCATATTTATTGCAATGTCACTGATGGGGGTTCAGCTGCAATGGAATTAATGTTGTTAGGTGTATGTGGTCCAAGCTCAAATCAACCGATAATGCTCCTTGATCCAGCTTATACTAACTATATAGATTTTAGTAAACGTCTTACTATTCCAATAGTAACCAATGAAAGAACACTTAATAATGATGGTTCTTTTGAAAAATTAGATTTAAATAAAATAAAAAAAATTATCAAAGATGATAACCCTGCAGGATTAGTAGTTATTCCATATGATAATCCATCTGGACAATATATATCAAAGGCTACTTTAATTGAACTTTGCAAAATATGTGTTGAGAATAACATCTGGATTATTTCAGATGAAGCTTACCGTACACTATATTACGGAGATGATACGAACTTATCAACTATATGGAATATCTCTGAACAGGAGGTGAAGGGAATTACAGGAAGAAGGATAAGCATTGAATCTAGTTCAAAAGTCTGGAATGCATGTGGGCTAAGAATCGGAGCTTTGATGACTGATAATTTATATTTTCATGAAAAATCTGTTTCTGAGTATACTGCTAATCTATCAGCGAATGCTATAGGACAAGAAATTTTTGGAGTTTTAAAAGATGAAACTAAAGAGAATCTACTTTTATGGTATAAGGCTCAACAAAATTATTATAAAAAAATAATGTTTAAATTAAGAAAAGATTTAGAAAGCGAAATTCCAGGTTTAATAATTTCTAATCCTCAAGCTGCCATATACTTTATTATTGATTTTAAAAATATTGTAAATAAAAAATTTGATTCAGTGTTATTTACTAAATATTGCGCAGAAAAAGGTAAAATTCAAATTGAGGATCGTTTTTATTCAATTCTACTTGCACCAATGAAATCATTTTATCAGAGTAGAAACTTAGGGAGAACTCAGATGAGATTAGCTATGGTTGAACCACCTGAAAAAATGAATCAAACAGCAAAAGTCTTAAAAGGTCTTTTTTATAATTTTATAAAAAGTACTAACTAATTTATTTCTCTTGAACATGTAGTCTAAGACACTTATTTTAAAGTATAACTTTAAGTAAATAACATTGTCAAAAGTTCAACCAAAAGTAAAAAAACTATATTATTCTATAGGTGAAGTCAGTGAATTGACGGACCTGAAAGCCTATGTTTTAAGATATTGGGAGACAGAATTTTCATCACTCAAACCACCAAAAAATCGAGCTGGAAATAGAACTTATCGTCAAAAAGATATTGATGTAATACTTGAAATAAAAGATTTATTATACAATCAAAAGTTTACAATTGATGGAGCTCGAAGTTCTATTTTAAAAGTAGATGAGAAACAATCAAGTAAAAAAACATTTAGCGAAAAACAAAAGCTGATCCTTTCAAAAATCAAACTAGAATTAAAAGAAATATTAGATCTGATAGAAAATTAGTTTCGGAGCGTGGCGCAGCCCGGTAGCGCACTTGGCTGGGGGTCAAGTGGTCGCAGGTTCAAATCCTGTCGCTCCGACAGTTTATTAAAGAAAATCGAATCATAGCTGTTTATGTATCTTAGCTAATTTTATATATTTTTCAGCCCACTTAATATTTCTTTCCAAATTTTCTTTTTCATTAATTCTGATGATTTTCCCAGGTACCCCGACCACTGTACTGTACTTAGGTATTTGGGTATTTTCTTTTACTAGAGTACCCGCACCTATTATTGATCCATCACCAATATCTACTCCACTCATTATTATTGCCCCCATCCCAATTAATACTCCATTGCCAATTTTACATCCATGAAGAATGCAATTATGACCAGTTGTTACATCATTTCCAATAAAAGCTTCTTCATCATTTTCGACATGTATTACAGAGTTATCTTGTATATTTGTTCGTTTTCCTATTGTTATTTTATTTATATCTCCTCTTACTACTGTGTTATACCAAACTGAAGAATCTTTTTCAATAGTTACATCTCCAATTATTTTAGCACCTGAAGCTATAAACACACCTTTAGATAATAGTGGTTTTTTGTTTATTTTTTTGATTTTCAAACTTGTCTTATCCATTATTTTTCCATTTTTTAATTAATATATGTTTTTTTAATCTTTGATTTACGAAGTTAAATTAAATATCATATTTATTATAACATTAGATATATTGAGAGTTTTTTGAATAACATAATAAAAATTTGCTCTGCCTTACTTTATGCTTTTATCTTTTCTATAGCCCTCATAATTAGTGGCTGTTTCAATGCAGATTTTGTTCCTCAATCTCAAAACTATTACACAGGTATAAAAAAAATAGAAGATTTATCTGGAAAGAGGAAAGTTTTTACTCATAAATACTTAAACAAGAATTCTCAGGAACTCCCAATTACGATTAACACAGGAATTATAAAAAAGAACAACTCTAGATATACTGAATTAATATTTACTCTATCAAATAAAACTCCAGTAAATTTTGAGAAAATCATCTTATCCAACTCTAATGAACAGATATGGAATTGGGATGTTCATAAAAAGTACAGAGATGTAACCAAGAATAAAGGTACTACTACGGAAAAATACATCACAAGAGTTGATATAATGACAAATGTTTTATCTGATTTTTTCATGTTTGATCCTATATATTTGACTTTTTCTGGTGACTCTATCGTTAATAAAAAATTAGACTCTAAACACGTTGAATCTTTATTAAAGACTATTACTTTTGCGGACAAAGCCCCAATTCGCTATCTACTAGAAAAATAAATAAGTTTTGGAAGGGCGCAAGTTTATAAAATTATTATTCTTAACCTTTTTTTTATTTGCTGCCATCCTTTATTCAAAGCTTTATTTATCAGGTTGGTTTGACTTGTTTTTAGAAGGGGGGTTTAAGGGATTATATGGAAAATAGTTTATTTATTGTATAGATTTATTAGTCAATTATATTTATTTTTATATAACCTAATTAAAATCATTAAGGAGAATTAATGAAGAAAATAATGCTAATAACTCTAGGTGCTGCTGCGTTAATGCTAAGTAGTTGTGCTACTGTTCTTACAGGTACATCTGATGATATTACTTTTAACTCCACTCCAGGTGGTGCTAAAATAATGATTGACGGCTTAGAAGTAGGTCAAACTCCTGCAGTCGTTACTGTCAAGCGTCCTGGTAATAAAACTACTAAAGTAACATTACAGATGAAGGGATATGAAGATAGATCCTTTGCATTATCAAGTAAGTTCAACATGTTTAGCTGTTGTAATGGTTCTAATTTATTAGGATGGGCTATCGATTTTGTAACTGGAAGTTTATTCAAATATGATAAAACTAATTATAAAATGGAATTAGAGCCTATGGCATTCAATTTAGAAGAGCTTAAAAAAGATCAAGACGGTAACTTTATAGTACCTGAAATTCTAAATAGAACTGTATTAGTAGTCGATCAAGAAAGAGAACTCGAATACCGTTTTCAGTAAATAGTATATTACATTCAAAAAAAGCCCCGCTTAAGCGGGGTTTTTTTTTATCTATATTATCTAAGAAGTATTTTTTTTATAAAGAAAAATAATTACTCAGGGGACAATCTTTTGAAGACAGTTACAGGTGTAGATGAAGTGGGTAGAGGTCCTTTAGCAGGACCTGTAGTAGCTTGTGCTGTTATATTACCTAAGGATCACATGATTGAAGGGCTAAATGATTCTAAAAAGTTATCAAAAAAGAAAAGGGCTAAACTTTTTCCAATTATTCAAAAAGAATCAACTGGAATTGGTATAGGCATTATTAGCCGGCGGGTAATAGATAAAATTAATATTAGAGAAGCTACGTTTGTTGCGATGAGAAATGCGTTAAATAGGTTACCTTTTAAACCTAGTTTAGCTTTTATAGATGGGGAGAGTTTAGACAATTGCATAATCCCTAATGAGGGGGTAATAAAAGGGGATAACTTAATAGATGCTATTAAAGCTGCTTCTATTATAGCTAAAGTTACTAGAGATAAAATAATGGAAGATTATTCCCTAATATTTCCTGAGTATGATTTCGAGAATAATAGTGGATATGGTACTAAAAAGCATATGGATGCATTAAGAAAATATAAAGCATCTCCGATACATAGAAAAAGTTTTAAACCAGTAAAACTGAATATGCCGACGATGGCGTGGTTGGAAGAAAATAATTTACTTAGCTCTTTATCTGTAAAACTTGTTTCATTATTTTTGTACAAAAATAAATACAAAATAATTGAACTGAATTTTCAATTTAATAGAAAAAATCCGGTTCACATCATCGCATTTAGAAATAGAACTATTTACTTAATTAATGTCCAAGAATCATATATTACTAACCAGAGTATTGATAAAAGCGTAATTAAACACTTTAAGAGCGCTTCTGATAAATACTTGAAACAGAAGGATGATATCTCCAATTTCGAGCTACAAATTGCTACGATATTAATGACTGAAAAAAAGAAAAATATTAATTTTTTCAAAATAAATGAACTCTAATTAGGACACATGAATAAAAAGAAAATAATCAAAGAGTTAAAAGCAATCGTTTACATAGTTTTAAGTGTTCTTTTAATAAAAGTTACAGTTTTAGAGGCTTATATCGTTCCTACTGGTAGTATGGAAAATACTATAATGACTGGAGATTTTTTAATAGGAAGTCGTTTTGTTTACGGTATGAGAACTCCTGATTGGCTAGGAATACCATATACCGATATTGGGTTTTTCATTCCCTACTATACATTTCCAGCTTTTAAAAACCCTGCTGTTGGAGACGTATTGATTTTTAAATACCCTAGAGATAAGTACGTTAAATATGTCAAGCGATGTGTTGCTGGACCTGGAGAAACAATTACAGTTAATGATAAAAAATTATTTGTTAATGAGTTGGAAGTTCCAATGTGGGAAAATGGAAAATTTATAATACCGCAATCAATACCTAAAACATATTCCCAAAGCGATATTTTTTTACATTCCAATATCAATATCAATAAAGATAATATGGGACCTATTTACATTCCTAAAAAAGGTGATTCTTTTAAAATAGATAAGGATACTAACTGGAAATATTTACTCCCAATCATGATAATGGAAGGACATAAGGCAACTCTTCAGGATAAAGATGTAACCCTTACTTTTACCTTACAAGATCAATTTGAAATTGGAAGAAGAAAAGAAAATGATAAAGTCTTAGATAATTATTATCCCAAAGGGGAGTTGATAACACCTTGGTCTAATTCTTTAGTGCCAAGACATTTTGAATTTTTATTTATTGATGGTGTCTCTATTAAAGAAATAAAAGAATATAAAGTAACACAAAATTATTACTGGGCTATGGGTGATAATAGAGATGATAGCCTTGATTCAAGGTATTGGGGGTTTGTTCCTGAGAATTTTATATTAGGTGAAGCTATCTTTTCTTATTTCTCACTCAATTTAGATACTTGGATGCCAAGATGGGAGAGAATAGGTAAGGTAATTAATTAATACCTTGGTACGTTCTTGGGGATCGGTTTTATTTTTTATTTTAGCGATAAAATTTTCATTTTGCCCAACTTATCCAAGAATGGTTTTATATTTCTCTTATGCGAATGATAAACTTGAAACATTAGCAAGCCTTCGACACCTTTTAGAGAGTCAAGGTTATGTTATTTTAGAATATGCACCAGAAGATGGATTTTTGTTTACTGAATATAAAGAATTTAATTGGGGTACAGGTCGTAGGCTAATGTCTCTTGTAGTTCATGTAACTGATAAGATTACATTAACAGGAATGGGTAAAATGGATGTTCCAGTTTCTGATTTAGGTAATTCCCATGAGTTACAAAAGATAAAAGAGTTTGACAAATTGCCATATAAAGTGCAAAAGAAGACTTTTTTATATTTAATTGAACCGATAGAAAAGTTAGGATATAAGCAAATTCTTAAAAGACCTTAATTTGATGGTTGCGCACCAACATTTCTTGTATCAAATTCCAAGCTAGGTTTTGTATTTTAAGAATTAATTTGTTAAACATTATGGCTATTGATTTCGGAAGTAAAGAGAGTAGAGACGACTATTTAAATAATAAGTTAGACGACTTATTGTCTAATGTTAATGAGACCTACGGTCAAGTACTCCTTGAAGAACTAGTAACTCGGTTAGAACGTACTCTTGCAGATTTTAATGAGGAATTTGAAGGTATTGTTGGTGATTTAAAAGTTAGCTCTGACAGAAGAAACCAAATATTACATGATTTGATGATAGGAAAGGACTCTGAAATTGCTGATCAATCAAAATCATTATCTGATGTTAGTGAAACTCCAGAGATTGCTGCACCTGAAATGAGTGAGTGGGAAAAACGTTTAGAAAGTAAAAAGTAAGGATATGTTATGAACGGAAAAGAAAAATTTATTTTTGCAATTTTATTAGCTCTTGTTGGCGGCGCATTTTACTTCCAAATCATGACTGATGAGTTAAATCTAAGAATGGATGAGTTAGATTTAGCTGATAAATCACATGTAGATAAGGTGCTTAATGAATTTTCAGATAGCCTCAGAGTATATAATTTAAGATTTAACGGAAGAGGAAAGCACTTAAGAACTGCTCAAAAAGATATAGTTAGTAATGCTGATTTAATAGAAAAGAATACAGATTCACTAGCTACTATGATTGACGATGTCGGTTTTAAATTAGATAATTTTCAAAGAAGCACTGATAAGAACTTCCGAAACCTAAATAGTGATTTAGATGATCTTGCTACTGAAATGAAAGGTACTTTAAGAAAAATTAAATTAAATATTTCAGATTTAGAACAGACAAATACTAGATTAGACCAGAGAATTAAAGAGCTGGAAGATCTCGGAATTATCCAGAAAGCCATTGCAAAAGAAGCCGAGGAAAAATAGAAGTTATAAATAATATTATCTTTAAAAGGGCTTATTAAAGCCCTTTTTTTTTATAGTTCAATATTAAAATGATAAATAAACGTAATGGAATAATTGTATACTTCATATTATTGGTTACCACTGGTTCAGTTGGTTTCTATTTTTTAGGTGGCAATAAATGGTCCATAATAGATAGTATATACATGACCGTTATTACTTTGTCTACAGTTGGTTATGGGGAAGTGCATGCTTTAAATGATGCGACTAAAATATGGGCGATTTTACTAATTATCTTTGGTGTAACTGGAATTGGTGCTTTTATAAGAACTATCAGCGAAGAATTAATTCAATTAGGTTCATTCAGGAATAAAAAAATGTTAAAAAATATATCAAATCTTAAAGAACATTACATAATTTGTGGTTATGGGCGAATGGGTGCTATTATTGCTGATGAGCTTCACCAAAAAGAATCTATCTTTTTAATCATAGAAAAAGATGAGAAAAAAGCAGCAATTATAAGATCCAAGGGAATGTTTTGCATTCATGGTGATGCTACATCTGAAGAAACATTAGAAATGGCAAGAGTTGATAAAGCATCTGGTGTTGCTGTTGTCTTAGATACCGATCAAGACAATTTATTTGTAACAATGTCAATGAAAACTGCAAATCCTAATTTATTTATCCTGAGTAGGTGCTCCAGAGAAGATAATGAATCTAAGTTAATTAGAGCAGGAGCAAATAAAGTTGTAAATCCTTACACTGCGGGTGGTCATAGAATGGCTGAAATGTTATTTAAGCCTCAAGTAGAAGATTCCATATCACTGATACCAAACGAACATAAAGATCTAAACCTTACTTTAGACGAAATTTCACTTAATGGTTTAAATATTTTCCACGAAAAATCTATAAAACAGAGTCAAATAAAAGAAAAGTATGATATACTAATTGTAGGTATTGTAGACATAAAAGGGGAAACAGTAATAAATCCAGATTCAGATACTATTTTAAAAACTTCAGATAAGTTACTTTTAATGGGGGAGGTTGATAAGATGGATCTATTTAAAAAAGAATTACTATAATAAAATTTCGTATAATATATATTATGTATAATAAGATATATTATTATATATACTAGGGTGGTTTATTAAATTAAAGAGTGACTGTTTTACTTAAACTTGTATTAGAACTTCCACCAACCATTATTTCAAAATCACCTTCTTCAAATAGTAAGTTTCCATCATTGTCCAAATAGCCCAGGTCATCAATGTTCAAAGTGAAAGACATACTCTTTTCTTCATTTGAAACAAATCCTACTTTTCTAAATCTCTTTAATTCTTTTACAGGTCTAGTTATAGATGAAAATAGATCTCGAATGTATAACTGGACAACTTCTTCACCGTCAACATTATTCTCATTAGTAACTTTAAAATTAATTTTAATTGAATTTTTATTAATTTTTTTAATATTTAAATCAGAATAGTTAAATGAAGAATAGCTCAAGCCATAACCAAAAGGATAAAGTGGGTCATTTTTTTCATCATTATAATGAGACCAAAAAACATGGCCTCCTGGCCCTGGTCTACCCGTATTTTTATAATTATAATAAATAGGTACTTGCCCAATAGATCGAGGGAAAGAAACAGGTAATTTTCCGGATGGGTTATATTCACCATAAAGTACTGAAGAGATCGCTTCGCCACTCATAGTACCTAAATGCCAAGCTTCAACTACAACGGGTATGTTTTTATCAATCCAAGATAAATCAAGGGGTCTTCCATTCATTAATACTAAAATAATATTTTTATTCTTTTTATAGAGTTGTTTCAAAAAATTCATTTGTAACCCAGGTAGATCAATTTTAGTTCTGCTTCTTCCTTCTCCTGATTGCAATCCATGTTCCCCTAAAACAGCTATAACTACATCAGCACCATTAGTAGAATTGAGTGCTTTTTTAGTGCCAGTCGTATCGCTATTGTTAATATCAACATGTTCATGAAAAAATGTTGGTTTATTTATTAACCTTGGACCTTCCTTATAGGTTAAGGTATTAGTATTCCCTCTTTTTAATCCTTCCAGTACAGAGACTGCAGAGTTTTTTGGACCATTAGCTTTCCAATTTCCTAGAGGACTATCCTTATCTTTAGCTAAAGAACCAACAAGAGCAATTTTTAATCCAGATTTTTTAAGTGGCAAAATATTATTTTCATTCTTCAACAGAACTATGGATTCTTTTGCCATCTCTAATGCAATCTGACGATTTTCTGCATTTAATACATATTCATTTTCTCTTTCTAAATTACAATATCTGTACGGATCTGAAAAAAGACCTAAATTGTACTTGAGTTCAAGAACTCTAATAACGGCATCATTAATAATATCAATACTAATAATTTTCTCTTCAACTAAATTCTTAAGATGTTTAATATATGCAGAGGACATCATATCCATATCTGAGCCAGCTAAAATAGCATGTCTAGCAGCATCTTTTAAGTCTTTTGAGTATCCATGAGGTATCATTTCTCCAATCGAACCCCAATCTGATACCATTAACCCTTTATAATTCCAATTACCTTTTAATATATCTCTTTGTAAAAATTTACTTCCTGTAGCAGGTACCCCATTCAACTCATTAAATGAATTCATAAATGTTGCAACACCAGCTTCTGCTGATGCTTTAAAAGGTGGCAATACAATATTATTTAAAGTTTGAAGACCCATATCTACAGTATTATAATCTCTGCCACTTTCAGCAAATCCATAAGCCGCAAAGTGTTTCGCGCAAGCCGCAATAGTTAATGGATCATTTAGGCTATTTCCTTGAAAGCCATTAATTCGAGCAACTGCAATTTTAGAACCTAGATAGGGATCCTCACCACCGCCTTCCATAACTCTTCCCCATCTTGCATCTCTAGATATATCAACCATAGGTGCAAAAGTCCAATTAATACCTGACGCCGCTGCTTCTCTTGCAGCCATAGAGGCAGATTTTTGTATCAAACCTAAGTTCCATGAAGCACTCTCAGCTAATGGTATTGGACTTATAGTTTTATATCCATGAATAACATCCAGTGCAAAAATTAAAGGGATTTTCAATCTTGAATTTTCAATTGCAAGTTTTTGTAAAGCTCTTACTTCTTTTACTCCAGAAACATTCAATACTGAACCAACTAGACCTTGTTTAATTTGTTCGTATTTTAAGGAATCTTCACCATTATTAGGGGCTGGTCCAGTTGCATCAAAAAAACTTGAATATTGATTCAGCTGGCCAATTTTTTCCATGAGAGTCATTTCTGAAAGTAGATTTGTTATGAATTTATCTTTATCGCTTAAATTGCTATTACTACATCCAAAAAAAAGAAATGCAATAATTGTAAATATTATTTTCATAGGTTTATTACCTTAATCATTTATGAAGTATGTTCGAGTTTCCCCAATTCCTTTGATATTAATTTTTTCTCTTGTTGTATATGTAAAAGAATTGCCTAAAATTTCTTTTGTTTCTGTTGATATATGTATTTTCCCGTTTTCTGATGTTGTTTCTAGTCTATTGGCCATATTTACAGTAGAGCCCCATAAATCATAGGCAAATTTATTTTTTCCAATAACACCAGCTACAACATCACCTGTATGTACTCCAACTCTAATTTCTAAATTCATTTCCTCAACAAAATTATTTATTTCTTTTATAATAAGAATCATTTCTTTTGAGAATTGAATTACTTTCCTTGCACCGTCTTTTGGATTTGTTTTTAACCCGCCTACGGCAAAATAACTGTCTCCGATAGTTTTTATCTTTTCAATATCATATAAATCAGCTGATACATCAAATCTTTTAAAAATGGAATTTAAAATACCAACAAGTTTTTGAGCACTTAAGTCTTTGGCCTGCGGTGTAAAGCTTACTAAGTCAGCAAAAAGAATAGTTACTTTTTCATGTTTATCTGCAATTGTTACTTCTCCAGTTTTTAATCTATCTGCAATTTTCCTAGGAAGAATATTAAGTAATAAATTATCCGACTTTTTACGTTCTTCTTGCAATTCTATTAATAAGGTTTTTTCTTTTTCCCTTAACTGGCGTCTTTCAATTGATGTATTGATACGAGCTTCAAGTATTGAATTATCAAATGGTTTTTTAACATAATCATCAGCTCCAAATTCAATACATCTAAAAATACTATCCGTATCATCCATTGAAGAAATCATTATAACTGGTAAATCAAATAGTCGTTTATCATTTCTAATATATTTCAAAACTTCAAATCCATTCATTTTAGGCATAATTATATCGAGCAATACTACATCAATATCATTATCACTATTTAAGAGCTCAAGTAATGCTTCCTTCCCGTCATTTGCAGTTATTACTTGGTGCCCTTTCTTCTCCATACGTTTCTTAAGAAGTGAGGTATTATTTATATTATCATCAACGGCCAGTATTTTACCGGATATTTTACTTTTTTTATCATCTTTATCTAGGGGTTGAATACTTTTTAATACATCTTCTAAAAGACTGACATTTTTATTGGTAGAATAATTATCTTTAGAAATATTTAATGAGCTTACGTCAAATGTTATGATTGAGGATAATTCTTTTTCAAGGTTTCTTCCAGAGTCAATTATCTTTTGAATGTCAGAATGAAAAGTTTCAATTCTTATATTAGGATTATCCTCAATTATCAACTCAGAGTAACCAATTATAGTATTGAGTGGCGTCCGGATATCTAGCTCTGTTTGTTTACCAATATCAGAGATTTTCTTTTTTGCTAAACTTAATGACTGATCACTGAAATTTGTTTCTATTGCAGTTAGTATGTCTTTTCCTGCGAAGTATAATTTTCCAAGGTCTTCAACTAGACTATGTAAACCTTCATCCTCACAATCTTCAATAAGCATTTCGCTATACCCTAATATTGCATTAACCGGATTCTTTAAATTGTGCCTAGCTTTACCTAAGTATACTTTTTTTGTTCTTGAGTCCATTTTTATAGATTAGTTTCTTCATTAACTCAAGAAATAAAGTCCTTTATTTTTCCTAACAGACGTTTGAATTCAATTGGTTTAGTATCATATTCATCCGCACCTGCTTCTAAAGCTTTTTCTCTGTCTCCAGCCATTGCATGTGCCGTTAAAACTATAATTGGAATATTCTTTGTTTCTGGATTTGCTTTTATTGTAGAGGTTGCCTCCCATCCATCCATTACTGGGAGACTTAAATCCATAAGTATCAGATCTGGTGTTTCACTCAAGGACATATCAACACCTTTTTTGCCATCTTCAGCCATTACAATACTAAAACCTTTCCGTTCAAGTCTTCTTGAAAGCATATCTCTATTCATTTCATTATCTTCAACTATTAAAATTTTTGTCATATTTAGCCTTGGGTTTGTAGTTTTTTAATTCTTTCTCCAACTTCAGCTAGAAGCTCTTTTTTACTATATGATCCTTTCTGCATAATTGCTTCAACGTTTCCTTTTAATCTGCTATGATCTTCTTTAGTTAGATCTTTGGCTGTTATAACAACTACTGGTATATCAAGCCAATCTTTGTTTTCTCTTAACTTTTCAGAAAACTCAAATCCGTCCATTTCGGGCATCATTAAATCTAGAATAATAAGACCTGGCTTTGCCATTTTTATCTTTTCTAATGCTTCCTTTCCATTGATCGCAGATTTTACTTTAAAGTTATTAGACTCTAAGCTTTTCCTTAACATGTCTCTTGTTATTTCATCATCTTCTACAATCATTATGGATTCTGAATTTGACCGTATTTGATGTTTTTTTAATATGGAAGAAAGTTGATTCCAATTAACAGGTTTTGTAAGGTAATCCGTCGCACCAAGTGAGAAACCAAGATCTGGTTCATCCGCCATAGTTAGCATAATAACTGGAATATTTTTAATTTTATCATTTGATTGAATCGCTGAAAGCACCTCCCATCCATCCATTTCAGGCATCATAACATCCAAGGTTATCGCATCTGGCATATGTTCTACTGCTAATTTTAGTCCTTCTTTACCTGATTTAGCTTGAAGAATGGAAATATTTTGTTTTTGAAGGTATTTTTTC
>ENA-ORDA01001211-ORDA01001211.1-marine-metagenome-genome-assembly--contig:-NODE-1211-length-22577-cov-4.875956_pt1 | contig 22577 bp, 18 predicted proteins | sample MGYA00237778_ERZ508506 | MGnify/ENA primary metagenome ERZ508506 (study PRJEB26177, sample SAMN06267891) | marine metagenome | isolation source: Monterey Bay, California, USA | place: Pacific... | reverse complement strand
CTGCAACAGGGTAGCCCAATACTAACACCGCAACTATGACGGGATTTAGATTGAGGTGGACGATATGATTATTACCGCTGTGAAGGAATTCCATAGCAAAGGTCGCTAGTATAAAACCAAGACTAAGCGAACCTGCATCTCCGAGGAAGATTTTACGCTTATCAGAGTAATTGAAACCCATAAAGACGATGAGTCCTAGACCTATGAAAGCGAATGTGATTAAATGTTCACCGCCACCCATGAGTGCGCTAAACAGATAAAGCGCTAACAAACTAATTCCTGCAGCTAGCCCATCTACACCGTCAATGAGATTCACCGCATTAATTAAATAGACGACCGTAATAATACTTAAACCAATTCCTAGCCAGGAGGGAAGCGTACCCACGCCAAATAACCCGTAAAGGTTGTCCACGTAGTTTCCTGTGGATAAAACGTAATAGGCAGCCACTGCGAATTGCACGAGGAATTTAAGGGAAGAGCTCAGGTCTAACCGGTCGTCAAGGGTGCCTAGAGCGACTATTGCTCCTAGACCTAGCCAGTACCCGCTATGGAGTTGTAAGTAGTTGTAACCAGTAATGTAAAAGCCTGTACCAAGTACTAAATACGGAAGGAAAATAGCCAACCCGCCTACTCTAGGAATGATTTTAGTGTGCGAAGAACGCTCGTTTGGCTCATCGACTAACCCCAGCTTGTAGCCGAAGTCCATCAGTAACCGCGCTAGCAGAATTACCACTGCCACAAAGGGGGGCACCAGAGGGTAGAGTGCTGAGCTCATGAGTAAAAGGTTTTTGGTTGGTCTAGCAAATGTAGTTATTTCTTCGTAGATGTTGATTTCTCTATGTTTTTAACCGATTTTTAGTATCAATCGAGACACAAATTTCGTGCCGATGGTTGATGATTGAGGTTTCTGTCTATTTTTGGGCAACCAACTCCATTAAATAGCTGCATGAATATCTTTGAAACTACCCGAATCAAGCTGAGCAACCAAGGACTGCGTATAGATCGTTACGACTTGAATCGTCCGTGGGGCGGGTTTTTTGTCTTGGATGAAAACCAAGCGCAGCAGTTTGCCGATATTTATTTTGAAGGGTTGGACGTAGCTCCATTGCGTATCGCGGGAAAATTGAGCCCTAAAATACTATTGGTTAAACCTGAGGCACGTTTAAGCTGGCAATACCACCACCGTCGTGCTGAGACGTGGCGCGTCGTGGAAGGGCCTGTGGGCATCGTGCGCAGTGCAACGGATGACGAAGGAGAATTGGTCTCTTTTGGTGCTGGTGAGACAGTGGTCTTGCAGCAAGGGGAGCGTCACAGGCTGATAGGTCTTGAAGGTTGGGGCGTTGTTGCAGAGTTTTGGCAGCATACCGACCCGGACCATCCTTCTGATGAGGAGGACATCGTTCGCGTTCAGGACGACTATTCTAGAAAATAAGATGCGGCCGACGAAGCGCTGTCTTTTTTAAAGGCGCTTGTCTACGTTTTGGCGCGGGAGAACTCCTTTAAGGTCATAGACCACACATTGAGGTGATGTTTGAATAGTCAGCGAATGGAAAGATTCGTGGGGTACTGCAAGTAGGATGGCTTGGTAGTTTTCTAATACGACTCCCTTGATTAGGGTTATTCCGTATTCGCTCATCGCCTGCTCCGGATTGGCCAATGGATCATGAACATCCACCTCCATCCCAAAACTCTTCAATTCTTGGTATACATCCACCACTTTCGAATTCCGTACATCACCCGTATTCTCCTTGAAGGCCAGCCCTAGGATAAGGGCTTTACTCCCTTTTACCGGAAGGTCTTTTTGGTGCAACAGCTTGACGATGCTGCTGGCGACGTGGAGTCCCATACCGTCGTTGATACGACGGCCGGATAGAATGACTTGAGGGTCGTGACCTACTTCTTGGGCTTTATGGGCGAGGTAGTAGGGATCGACGCTAATGCAGTGGCCGCCTACGAGGCCTGGTTTGAAGGGCAGGAAGTTCCATTTTGTTCCGGCAGCTGCTAGAACGTCTCCGGTGTCGATATCGAGTTTTTCGAAGATAAGGGCGAGCTCATTGATGAAACTTATGTTAACGTCTCTTTGCGCATTCTCAATGGCTTTGGCCGCCTCTGCAACTTTTATGCTTGGGGCAAGGTGCGTTCCCGCGGTAATTATGGAATTATATAGTGCATCCACTTCTTTTGATGCTTCTTTCGTGGATCCCGAAGTCACTTTGAGTATGTTGGTAACGTTGCGTTGTTTATCTCCTGGATTGATGCGCTCGGGGCTGTAGCCTACGGTGAAGTCTAGGTTGTAGGTAAGGCCGCTGGATTGTTCTAGGATGGGGACGCAAACTTCTTCGGTGCAGCCGGGGTAGGTGGTGCTTTCGTAGATAACTAGGTCGCCGGGGCGGAGGTGTTGGCCTATGGTTCGGCTCGCTTGGATGAGCGGGTCGAGGTTGGGGCTTTTGTCCGGGTTGATGTCAGTGGGGACGGTGATGATGAAGGTGTTGCAGGCGCTGAGGTCGGCGGGGTTGGACGAGATGCGAAGGCGGGTGGTGAGGGCGTGAGATAATTGGTCCCCCTCCAACTCATCCGTAGGATCAATACCACTGGCAATGCGATGGGCCTTTTCGGCATTCGTATCGAACCCGAGGACGTCATAATGCTCGGCGAACGCGACGGCGAGGGGCAGGCCTACGTAGCCTAATCCTAATAGGGCAATCTTATGTTCTTTGGGTGTGGACATCGGGTTCAAATGTACGATAACGGGAGGTTAACGCCTTTGTGGTAGGATTGATTATCTCTTGAGTATGAAAACCCATCCTTTTTCTGGCCGGTAAAAACATCAATTAAGTCTTAACTGCTACGTCAAGATAAGAAGCCTGACATTGTATGTTATTGGTTATCTGTAAAATAAGGTCAAAATGAAACACGGAATCCTTTTAAATTTTATAATTTACTTGCTCAACTAACAAAACAAAACCATGAAAAAAGTATTACTTCTGCTCTTGGCGCTACCGTTGGTAGGCTTTGGACAAAAGAAATCTGGAGTAGTCTACTCCGAACATCCAGCCTACGATGTAGTCACTGAATCTTACCGCGTTTGGGAATCGGGCACTGAGGCAGACTTAAGAGCATTGTATGCCGAAGACGCCAAGATTTGGGGACCGGGAGACAAGGAAGCGGGAACTATGGACGACGAAGTCGGAGGAATGCTCTGGTGGCAGGAGAATTTCGAAATTTCCATCACAAACATGGACCCAGCGAAACCGGATATCATTCAGTATAAAGGAGAAAAGGGTGCTTGGACGCTGGATTGGATGACGTTTACGGGCATCAATAAAATAAGTGGAGATACTGTTTCTGGACCATTACATACCGCCAACTATGTGAATGAAGATGGAAAGATTGAGATGACCGTAAATTATTACGATCGCGAATCAATCGGTGCGCAAATTCAAGAGTCTTTTGGCCTACATCGCAATGGCCGTGTCTATGATGAGCATCCATTAATAGATAAAGTCAATCAAATGGTAGCGCATTTTGAAGCAGGAGAGATTGAGGAGCTTACATCCTATTTTGCAGCGGATGCCAGTTTTAATCGTCTATCCACTATGGGAGAAACGTCATTAAATTTAGAGGAGCGCATTGAAACGTGGAATGCGGCTGTTGCAGCTAATAGCGTTCGCGACTTAGTTCAGGTTGGTTACCCAGATGCAGTGTATTACGAGCGCGGCGATAGCTGGACAGTATATTCTTGGTGGTGGGTGAACAATACGAACGCTGAGACGGGGGAAGTCACGAAGAAATTCCTTCACCTAGTTCATAATTTCAATAACGAAGGGAAGGTCACAAGCGAAGGCCTCTATCTACAACAATAATCTAAACCAATTAATAATGAAAAAAGTAGTAGCATTAGTCGTTTTAGGCGCTGCAGTGGCAGCGTGCGATGCCCCAAAAGAAACCAGTACGGTTTCGTCCGTATTTGAAAAGAATTGCGAAACCATTCGTACGGTGGTGGACAACCTGCAAAACGATGTGGCAGATTTTCAGTATTACAGCGAGGACTTCGTTGGCGCCCAGACGCGTTTTAATTCCACAGGCGACTCGACGCGTTTGGAAGAGTTTAAAACGAACCGATTAAATTGGCTCGAAATCTTTGATGCCGAACTCACCACACCACTAAACCTGCTTCCCGGTGTCAACCCACAAACGAACGAACCCGACGGCTCTGTTCGCTACTATGGCAAATGGAACATTACGAGAACGGCTACAGATTCTACGGAAGCAAAAAGTGTTCTCATTCCACTTTATGTCTCTTTTGATTTTGACGAAGAAGGAAAAATTCTCTTTCAGCAAAATTATGGTGACCTGACTGCGGCATTTGAATCTTTGAATAATTAAGATCCATTCCTTCTGGTTTTATAAGCGAGAATTTACCCAGAAGGAATGGGACATGATCGAAGCGGGAGAATCAAGCGAATGATTTTAACGCCTATTGAATAAAGAAACCCGTCTGAGAAATTGGGCGGGTTTTTATTTCTGCCAATATTCTGTGTGGCGGAGTTCCATATTTGCGTTAAACGTACCAAATTGAATAGGAATAATGGTATCGAAATAAAAGATGGCTTCGTCTTCAGTTAGCATATGGACATGAAATCTTTGTTCTCCCGTAAATAGTACACGAAGCGAGTCGAGCACAGGCTGACCAAAAGCACTGATTAAATCCGCATCAAAGGCCCAGCCCAGATTACTGGTATTTCCAGTTACAGTAATACTGCTGTCATTATTAACGACCAATGCCGCTGTATCTAATGTAGTTCCTGCACTATCGACAATCGCTGTTGAGGTCAATGTGTCGATACCCAGCGTCATCATAGTGATGCTTTGCGGGTGAATAGTGTCCCATAGACCTTGTGCAATAAGATGATTTGTAATTTCAACTCCATACCAGTCTCCTTGCAATTTTTCTAAGGTTCCGGATTCGGGGGGTGTATTGGTTCTTGGTTATCCTAAAGGTACACAATCCCTCATATTACAATGACTTTAATCCTTTACTCAACACCCACGCACGGTAGTCTCTTTTGTTTACTGAGGCTTTCGCTGCATTGGCATCGTCGCGGTAGTTGTGTATGCTATGGACAACATAATATTTTTCATTGTAACGTGAGAGGAAGGCTTCGGGCGCCCATCCTACGATGCTTTCAAGGAAGTCTTCTGCAAGGTCACGGTCAACAAATCCCCCAACAATGAGGCTGTAACCAGAAGTGGTTCCCGGTTCGGGAGTATGGTCTGTGCCCCATTTCTTACCCTTAGTTGAAGGGGCGGCGTTCTCAGAAGCATTGGCAAGATTGAATGCGGCAATGGAATCTGCTTTGAGTGCCGCTATAGTGAGGCTGTCCTCCAAAGCTTGAGCTGCAAGGGCTGCTGTGTCTACTGGGGGTGGCGGAGGAGGAATAGGAAGGCTATAAATATGCAAGTTTGACGGGCTACCGGGACGTTTACTTTGTGAAACAAGCATGGTGCTGTCGCTCATAAATACTAACCCAAAGTCGTCACCTCTGTTGTTCAATGCGACCGGCTGCGCTAACGTATCACCTTCGCCGTGCGCATAGAGTTGCAGTCCATAGTTGCGTGAGGCACGTGAGAAGTACAGATCCAGATCCGTTGAGGTGGTGGGGAAGACTTCATCTTCTTTCGTGTTTGCTATGTCGACAGCCTGTGGCGTACTCCATATCCCATCGAAACTTAGCGTGCTTTTGTAAAGATCGTAACCTCCTTTTCCGCCTTCAACATTAGATGCGAAATACAAGGTATAATCCATTGCATCGAAATAGGGATGCTGGTAATCTGCGTCCGGCACAACAAACGGCAGTTCCTTCACTGCATCGCCGTTGAACGGAATGTAAGTGAGGGTCATTCCCACGCGACCGTCTTTGTACGGCTTTTTGCGACTGTGACTTGCGATAAGTGCAGAGCTGTCAGGAAGAAGTGCACATTGACCTATATAGTACCGTTGATTTGCCAGGAATTCCGGAAGCGAATACGGTAAGGTCTTTAAATCTTTTATACGCAGTAAGAAGGGACGTGCAAAAGGCTCGTTCGTTTGCGGATCGCGAGAGGTAGTGGCCCCGCCGCCGCGGTTAGACAAAAAGAGTATGTGCCCTTTTCCGTAGGGTACTCCGGCATAGTCATCCGCGAGTGCATCACCGATCTCTTGATGTATAAGTGTATCTGGCTGGGCGAGCGCTTCTTTTATCTGGCCAAAAGTAGGTCCACCGGCCAGTACAGCCAAAAGAACCAAGCAGGAAGTATTTAGGAAACGTCTCATAAAAATAGTCTTGGCGAGGTGAACGAATCAATTCTAGGCGCAACGTTGAAGCTCAAGCCTATCACATGGCTGCGTTGCGTGAGGTAGACAAGGTCTGTAAGCGGGTAGTTGTATTGGTAGAATACATGCCAATCGCGGCTCGGATTAAGACGGAGCAGTAACCCCATTTCATCTGCTGGGCTGTAATGCGCTCCCAGTCCCCATTTCTCCTGATGCTCAACAAACGCGTGGAAATTTACATCTGCCGGGCTGTTAGTTGCCGCACTGGCAAGGAAGCTGGAACGCAGCGACCATTGACCTTTCAGGGGTAGTCGGTGCCCACCAAAAACCTGGAGTACTTGAGCTGTGTAGTTGTTGTCATAAATCTCTGCACGGTTGACATTTTTAAAACTAATACCCGCATAGTACGTAGGTGTGTTGAACGTAGAACCTATATCAACGTTTGCCATAAGCGGTCCCTGCAAATCGTAAATATTAGGGTCGACCAGGTCGTAGTAGGTTTCATCGATCAAATCTACAGCGGTACGCCCTACAGTAACGCGCAATCCCGTGCTCAGCTTTGCATTATCGCTGACTTGAAGGTGGTAGGCTCCACTAATAGCTGCATGTTGTGTAACGGCGGGGCCTATCTGATCATTGATCAAGGTTAAATTAAGACCCAGTCCACGCAGATTGCGGTAGTCCATGCTGATCATCCCGGTCCGTGGTGCACCTTTAAGGCCCACCCACTGCGCATCTACTATGCTTACCACGTGTTGGTCTTGCATTCCAGCGTGCGCAGGTGATACAGCGACAGGGGTAAATAAATAATTATCTAGTGAAGGGTGCTGCTGGCCAAAAAGTGTACAAGCGGCCAATGTAAATAGTACCACTAAACTCTCGGTCAAAAGCAGTTTCTTGAATGTAGTCATATGTGTGTTCATCTTCATGGCCTTAGCGGTTAATGTAGAGGTAACCATTGTATTCGGTAGTTGATGTTCCGCCCATTCTTACATAGTAGTAATAGGTTCCTGTTGGAAGAATTTCTTGTGCGTTATTAAGGTAAGTGGCGGTGTTAGCACGACCGTCAAAATCATTTTGGTAATCTTCACTCTCGTAAACCTGTATCCCAAGGCGGTTAAATATTAGAACGTTTGAACCAGGGTACTGTGCGATCCCCGGAATGACCCAGAAATCATTATTTCCATCGCCATCAGGGGTGAGTACCGTGGCCGCTTTAAGTTCACATTCATCCGGATCTAAGAAGTTTGGTATACCGTCGCCATCACAGTCGTCAAATCCAATACCGTCGCCATTAGAATCAAACTCTAAAGCATCGCTAATGCCGTCGCCATCACTATCGGTATCCTCTTGATTAGGAATGCCATCACCGTCATTGTCAGCGAGTCCACCCCCGCCTCCAGGAATGCCGCCTTCATCAATGTTGAGGATACCGTCACAGTCTAAATCTTCAGACAACACTTCGATGCTGTCTGTAGCCAACACACCGTTTGCATCGACGGCCGTTATGGTATACCATCCAGACACAAGTCCGGAAAGCGTATCTGAAGCTACTCCATTGCTCCACGAAAGCGTAACGGGTGTAACACCTCCACTGAGCGTTACAAACACGCTGCCGTTGGTTTCGTCCGGACAAATGTTGTTGCTGAGGTTTGTAGCTACAGCTTTGAAGTAATCCGGTTCTGTAAGTACGGCAGTGTCTAAAACGGTACAACCGTTACTGTCGGTTGCCGTTACAAAATAAGTGCCTTCCGGAAGTCCGTTGAGGTCTTCCGTGGTTGCGTAGCCGTTGTTCCAGTTGTAGGCGATCGGCGCAATACCGCCGGTAACTGTGAGGTCAATGGTTCCGTCGTTGGCACCTTCGGCACTGATACCATATCCATTGTAATTAGACAATACGATGGTAGAAGAAAGGGCAGTGGGTTCACTGATAGTGATATTTCCTGAGGCAACACAGCCATTGGTATCACTCACATCATAGAAATACGTTCCGGCCAATAGCCCGGTAATAGAAGCGGTAGTATCCAGCGATGTCCAGGTATAGTTGTAGGCTCCAGCACCCCCGGTTGGGAATAGGGTTGCAGTACCTGTTGAATCACCATTACAAAGTACATCAGTAGTTGAAGTAGTGGCTTGAACAACGCCATTAGGTCCGGTATTTACCGTGACATTTAATGCAATGCTGTCGAGGTTACCTAAGGTATCCTGTGCATAGAACCATACTGCAGGCGTGCCGATGTTAGCACAAGTAAATACGGTTTGACTCAGCCAAAGGGAATCGATTCCATTACAATCGTAGGTACCTGTATCAACGGCCGCGATTTGAAGCGTATCGAACCCTTGTGCATCTAAAGTTAAGGTGGTAGGCTGCACTAGGAAAAGAGGACCTGAACTGTCTATCACAGTGACTGTGATACCAACGCTGTCTTTGTTCCCGGCGGCATCTGTAACAACATAAGCTAGAACATGTGTCCCAAAGTTAAAGGTGGCTGAGGTTCCGTTAGTGTTGTAGTAGGTAGTGGTATAATTTGTACTATTCTCCTCGATGCTCGGGGTAGGCCAGTTTAAGTCTGCCGTACAACTGTCCGCTAATGCTATGAGTGTCGTATCATTCATTCCCCACGTGATCACAGGTGCAGTGGTATCCGCTACGGTCAAGAAGAAGCTACAGGTATCACTGTTGCCACTGAGGTCAATCCCGTAGAAGTCCACTTTGTATACGCCTATTTGAAGGTATGAACCTGTATCTAGGTTGAAGTAGGAGGTATCCATGCCGCAATTATCCCAAACACTATCTCCCGTCCAGTAGACCTGTGTCCATGTAGAATCTGCACTGGCATAGACCGTAGTAGAATCTGGACACCAAAGCTGCGGCTTTACGGTTTCTTCTACGACCAATCGCTGAAGAACGGAGTCCATGTTGTCATGAACGTCAGTCACATACCAGTAAATATCATACTGTCCTTGTGCATAGTAAGAATCAGCGTTGTGGTACAGCGTATCTATTCCACAAGCCTCAACGATGGTAGGCGGTGTTAAGGTGAGGCTATCGGTAAAGATGCCACACGTATCCGTTCCGGCTTGAACCGTGAGTGTATCTAGAGTGCCTGTCCAGGCAGGTGCGATGGTATCCTGAACCGTGACAATAAAGAAGCACGTATCAGTATTTCCGCTTGGGTCTGTGGCATAGTGGAATACCGTATCGACACCCACGAAGAAAAAGGTTCCGCTTGTGTCGCTATGGTTGTAGTTAACGCTGTCGCTATTATCTACGGCTGTTGGAGCGGTCCAATCCAGGTTAGCTCCACAGTTCAAAGCATCTGCGAATAAGATTGTATCCGATGGACAACTTACAAACGAAGGCGCAAAGGTGTCTTGCACGGTTATTAAAAATGCGCAACTGTCCCAATTTCCATTGGCATCTTCAGCAAACGTCCAAACCTCGTGCAATCCTATAGTAAACCACTGTCCGCTCATGGCTGTGCTATAGGTACTGTCTATTCCACAGGCGTCAAATAAAACGGGTGCCGTCCAGTTATACGCTACGCCGCTGGTATCCATAGTTGCATAAACGGTTGTATCTGAAGGACATTCAATAGTAGGTCCAACGGTATCAATAATCGTTACAATTGCATAGGCAGTATCTGTAAATAGACTGTCTGCTCCGACAAGCATTACGGTATGTGGCCCTAAATCTGAGCAGCCCCATGAGGTGCTGTCTACAGTTAGGGTTAGGCTACAGTTGTCGCTACTGGCGCTATCGACATCCGCAGCAGTTATGTTTGCTTGACCTAAAGAATCGAGCTGTATGGTGATGTTTTTCGCGTAGACCGTTGGGGCAACGCCGTCGCTATCGCTTACGGTAATACTTTCGCTGCCTTGGCAGCCTATAGGATCTAGGAGGTTCACGGTATACGTGCCGCTAGATACGTTCGCTAAATCTTCTGTTGTGGCACCCGTGCTCCATAAATACGTCATGGGAACAGCGGTGGTGACCATGGTAAGGTCTACACTTCCATCTGCAGTACCTGGACAACTCGCAGCAGTTGAGCTTAGTGTAGCCTCTGGCACGGGATGAACATAAGCGCTTGCCTCAGGCGAAGTATAACGACATCCAGCAGCGGAGGTCGCTACGACCTGGTAGGCGGTAGTATCCTGTAAAGGACCTGAAGTAAAGGTGTTTGCTGTTGCTCCAGCGATGGTTGTCCATGAATTCCCATTGAATTGTTGCCAAACATAAACAGGCGTGGCGCCTGAAATAGCAAGGCCGAAAGTGGCAGTAGCACTATCACATACATCCAAGCTGACGGGCGCATAAGTAACGGTGAAATCTATCGGCTCACTTAAGGTTAGATTGCTTCCTGGCGCGGAGGTACACCCATTAGCATCAATGAGTTGAATATCCAGGTAATGCCCTTCAGAAAGGTTGATGATCGAGGCCATTCCAGCAGTTACTGTAGCGGTTGTTGCCCCGCCTTTATAGGTAATGGTGTAGGTGCCGTCCGGAACGTTTGTAATCGCAAATGAGATGCTGCCATTTTCAGTTGCACAGGCCGTAGGGTCCGTTTTAGTAAAACCACTTGCGGTGAGAGACCCACCGCTTGTTCCACTTAAGGAAGCAGTTACAGAAGCAGCTCCCGTAGAACTAAAGCTGATCTGGGCGGGATTTGAAGCAGGGGCTGTCCCGTTCATGGAAATGTATACGGAGGTGTCTAAAGTTCCTGTACTGTCGGGTACTAAGGACAAACTGCTGGTGTAGGTTCCATTTGCAGTCGAACTGACTTCGTATCCAGTGGGTGCATCGACGACTAAGGCAGCGGTTAAATTGCGTGCTTCAATAAATAGCGATTGGCTAGTGCTAGGAATTCCACTACAGGTAAAGAATGTGGTTGTTGTTCCGAAAGTGGTTAACGTAGGAATGGCAGTTCGTGCAGGAGTAGTAGGGAACCAATTCGTTGGATTTCCAAAGGTGATCATTTGCGTAGTGCTTCCAGAACCGCTGGAGCCAATAGCAAAATTTAACGTGCTGCTGTTGCTGTATTCTATGGTAACCCGGCTTGTCCCGGAATTTCCTACGGTATTTGAATTGGGCGTTGTGTTGCTGAAACGACCAGAATTTGTTCCTGTTGGAGTATGTGTTAAAAGACTGGTGTTTCCTAAAGTATACCCGCTAAATGAGCTGCTTTCAAGGTATTTCCCAGCAACACCTATGGCATCCATATCCCAGGCTGTTAAATGGATATCGCCTAAGGTTACAGCCACTGGGCTCGCAGCGGTGCCGTCTTCAATGAATATAATGCGGTAAGAGATTTCACCAGGACCTGTCCACAAGATGGCAGGACTGAAATTCGCTGCAGTATTGCCATTGGTAGTCGAAGTAGCATCGAAGTCGGACAAGAGCGCATTGGTTATTGCGTCTATGGTTACAATGGCATCGTAAGACACACCATTAACGGTAACCACATCGTCGTAAACACATGTACCTCCAGCGGTAGTGGCGGGATTAGCGGTTAGTGGTGATCCAAAATCCAGGGATTGTCCAGCGGTAGGGATGGATTGCGAAAATACCTGCCCAGACCACAAGAGTAGCGCAAGTATGAGGTGAGAGAAATAGCGTCTTCTCATAGGAATAAATTGTACATCAAAGAGTTAGCTGTTAAACAGGCCGTCTCTTTTGTTTCCTTTAAAGTTACTACCTCAAGTGTTTCTTATGAGACTCGTTGAGCGAACTTATTAACCAATGCGTAAGCGTTCCATAAGGCGTTAAACCCCTTCAATTCTCAGAAATATGCGAATAAACTTGCGTAGGTGTTAGAAATCGTGACATTTGTCACGTTTTTAGAAACTTCTCTCGAATGAATGAGCAAGAGCGTGCTGAGCACATCAAAGCCCTGAACGAAGCGTTTCGTCCGCTGCAACCGGAACAACGCATCACCGCACTATACAGAAACTACCGCCCTGATCAGGTTATGTTGACCAGTTCCTTTGCAGCCACATCGGCGTATTTATTGCATTTATTTTCTGTGTACAAACCCGAGCAAGAAGTGCTGTTCATCGATACGGGCTACCATTTCGAGGAGACGTTACTCTACAAGGAATACCTCACTAAGGTCTATGGACTCAAAACCCGTGAGATTCGAGCTGAAGATTGGAAGCATGAATTCACAACGACAGACGAAACCTGGACAAAGGACCCCGATTACTGTTGCACCATTAACAAAGTGGAGCCGTTAGAGAAACTGAAGGACGAACACGAAGTTTGGGTCAGTGGTCTCATGCATTGGCAGAGCGACAGGCGGAATACATTAGACATATTTGAAGACAGAGGGGGCGTAATCAAATTCTATCCACTGCTTGATGTCACGCGTGAGCAGCGCGAAGCCTACATCAAAGATCACTTACTTCCGTTTCACCCGCTGCAATCAAAGGGTTATCTAAGCATTGGTTGTAAACACTGCACACAACCTGGAGAAGGCCGTGAAGGCAGATGGAACAATAGTCCCAAAACAGAGTGCGGCCTTCACCTGTAATGCTGCACGAGCCGAAGCTGTAAAGGCTAAAAACGAAAAACCCGGCTTGTGGGCCGGGCTTCTCTCAACTAACACAATGTCATTTACTGACACACAAACCAACGATAATACTGCAGGATACTATCGTTTGTAACCACAATTTCGCCCGCGTGGTCCGGGACATTTAATAAGGTTACAGGAAATAGCATTTCACCGCACCATGGATCATTGTCTTGTGGACAATCGCCGTAGCCGGCGCCTGTTACTGTGCTATGCCCTTTTCCTGTTGGGGTACGGTTCAAACTGTCCCGACCTTTAGGGTCTGAGCCCCTCGTAAAATCTGTAAACGATGCCTCGCAGCGCAGATGTAAATCTGCGTATTGGTCAAAGCGTACTACCTCAATGGTGTCGTTTTCAATGACAACCGTGATGGGATATTTGTAATCAAAGCACTCTACAGGTGAGTGGCTCGATTGTTCTGTTCGCTTAACTTCTTCCGTAGTCGATTCACATTGTGTGAAAAAGACTACTAGGAAACCCATTAGGGGTAGCGACCAAAACCAATTTTGCTTGTGACTCATCGTCTTCTCTTCTGCTTGTATTATGGTCTAACGCGCTCATATCCATTTGGTTCAAAGGCAAATGGAATTTTTTAAATGCAAAACGCCCGGTCCGCAACAGACCGGGCGTTTTGCCTTACATTTTACTTTTCCGCTTGGAATTAGATGTTGGAATAGAAGACTTTCGTGTGTGCATCCACGGGTGCACAACCGTCGTAGCGGGTAGGTACCGGCTCGTAATTTATCACGCCGTCTGCGGCTGCCTCTTCAGAGGTGAAATAGCCGAGCATGGTGAGCTCTTTCAATGTCCGGAAGAAATGCGAACCGTCAGCGGCGGCTGCAGCATCATAAACACCCAAGAATCCTTCACGGTCTTTTTGTGACGCTTCCTCAAAAGCACCGCCCAGCGCACGTTTACCTTCCACAGCAATCTCCTGGATACCGGCATTTAATTTCTCTTGCATTTCGGGATAGTAGCAGTCGCGAATCATCACATCAATAAACGCACCGATGCGCGCGTCGCGGGCACCGGCGGTGGTGGTTCTAGGGATGATAGTTTCTGCGATCGCATCTAGGATTGCAAGCCGTTCGGGGCCCGCCGTGGATGTATCTGGGTCAAAAGAACAGCTCTCCAACAATACTGTAGGAGCAACTAACGTTCCACCAATAGCAAGCGCCATGCGCTGCACCATTTGTCTGCGGGTTAAGTTTTTATCTTCCATAATAGTCGTATTAGAGCGTTCCTTTTTTCAATTCTTTCACCGCATAATCTGCTGCACGCGCCGTCATTGCCATGTAGGTCAGTGAAGGATTAACACATGAGGCAGAGGTCATCGCAGCGCCATCCGTTACAAAGACATTAGGCGCGTCCCAAACTTGGTTCCATTTATTGAGTACTGAATTTTCCGGAGCCGTCCCCATACGGGCCGTTCCCATTTCGTGAATACCCATACCCAGCGCATAATCTGACTCCCAGCCAGCGACGTCTTTAAAGCCAGCAGACTCCAGCATTTCGATGGCATCTTGCCGCATATCTAGACGCATTTTCGCTTCATTTTCTCTAAGCTGCGCGTCAAAAGAAAGTACAGGGAGCCCCCATTTATCCGTTTTAGTACGGTCCAATTCTATTTTATTTTCATGATAAGGCAACACCTCGCCGAAGCCCGTCATACCCATCGTCCACGGACCCGGCTTGCTGATGTTTTCTTTGAAATCGGCCCCTATTCCAAGCTCGCGAACTCCGCGTCGCCAGTCGCCGCGTGATGCAGAACCCTGGTAGCCAAACCCACGTACATAGTCGCGTTTGTCGTCCCCCCAATTCCTAAAACGTGGAATGTAAAATCCAGTGGGGCGCCCACCAAAGTAGTATTTGTCCTGATCACCTTCCCAAGTCCCGCTCGCTCCAACTCTGAAGTGGTGGTCCATTAAATTATGGCCCAATTCACCAGAACTGGAGCCCAAACCGCCTTCCCAAACGTCGGTCGCACTGTTCATCAAAATCCAAGTCGAATTCAATGCAGAGGCATTTAAAAATACAATAGGTGCGGTGTATTCATACGTCATGTTGGTCTCGGCATCCAGCACCACGACACCTTTCGCTTTCTTACCGTCTTTATCGTACATCAATTCCTTTACGATACTGTGCGGTCGCAACGTTAAATTCCCCGTTGCCATCGCGGCCGGAAGCGTAGAAGCTTGCGTACTGAAGTAGCCACCGTAAGGACAACCCAGCCAACATTTGTTTCGGTATTGACATCCCGTCCGTCCATGATGGGGAACGGCAATGTTTGAGGTACGGCCGATGATTAACCTGCGTTTCTCATCAAACGCTTTGCGAATTCGATCTGCAGCCGTCTGCTCCACACAATTCAGATCCATCGCGTGTAAATACACACTGTCCGGCAGCACGTCCATATCTTCATGCGAACCGCTTAAACCTGCAAATTTCTCCACATGCGTGTACCATGGTGCCATATCATCATAGCCTATGGGCCAAGGCGTCGCAATGCCCTCTTTTTCATTCGCTAAAAAGTCCTCACGGTTCCATCTGTAGCTCTGGCGACCCCACATCAGCGAGCGCCCACCTACATGATAGCCGCGGTACCAGTCGAACCGCTTTTTCTCTGTGTACGGACAATCCTGATCGTCCACCCACCAATCGGGGTTCAGTTCGTTCAAGGCATAATCCCGTTTAAGCACAGGATTGCGATCTTTTTGAGCTGTAGTAGCGCTTCCGCGGTGGGCAAATTCCCAAGGATCTTTATTCGTATTTGTGTAGTCTTTAATGTGCTCCACATTTTTACCGCGTTCCAGCATCAGGACCTTCAGCCCTTTTTCAGTAAGCTCTTTTGCAGCCCATCCACCAGAAATTCCAGATCCCACGACTATAGCGTCGTAATGCATTTTATCCTCTGCCATACCTTTTTCTTGCGGTCTTAATTAGCGTATAAATTCAGTAAAGCTGCGCGCCATACTTTCTTTCTTGTTTGTCGTGAACAGGTATTCTAAGGCCACGTAACCGTTGAATCCTGTGCTTTCTATCGCGGCCATCACCGCCGGGTAGTTGATCTCTTGCGACTCCCACGGCTCATTTCGTCCAGGAACACCGGCCACGTGATAATGGCCGTACCACTGGTGGTTTTCTTTGATGTTCGCCACTAAATTTCCCTCCATGATCTGCATGTGGTAAATGTCGTAGAGCAGTTTAAAACTAGGACTGTTCAGTTCGCGGGCCAATTCTATACCCCACCGGCTGCTATCTGCCATATAATCTGGATGGTCCACGGTACTGTTAAACAGCTCCATCTGCAGCACCACGCCGTGTTCTTCAGCGAGCGCTACCATAGGTCGTAGTGCTTTTACTGCCTGAACTAGCCCTTCCTCTTCGCTGAGGCCACGACGATTCCCGCTGAAACAAATTAAGTTTTTGTAGCCTGCTTTCGCCACCTGCGGGATCATTGCTCGGTACCGTTCGTGCAGCACCCCTTCAAATTCCTCGTGAATAAAACCGTCCACTAAGTTCAGTTCTGCGCCGTTGCACATCGAGCTGTCCAGTCCGTGCTTTTTTAGATGGTGCCAATTTTCCGGTCCCACTAAATCCACAGCCTCAACACCTTCTTTAGCCAACCATCCGCACAAATCATCCCAGTCTAGATCATCAACGGTCCAGTGACTCACACTTCGTTTGTATCCGAAAGCCCGATTGCTCTTCTCGTCGCCCACCAAAACTTCCGCGCCAGCAGCCCATAAAGCTCCCGGTGCAGCCGAAGCTGCCCCCAAGGCCATCAATTTTTTTATGTGCGCACGTCGATCCATTTTAGGCGTGCTTTTTTCGAATGTAGAAATGAATGCCGGCGAAAATTAAAATCAAAACCACAGGAATATAAAGCGTTGTCATGATCACCTGACGACCGGCTTCCACATCTGACAGCCCGTCCTTCAATCCGTCGTAGAACCCGCCCATAAAACGCATGTAGATGCTGACGGCAAACATGCCCGCCGCTCCCAGCACTGCCATTCCAACAGCGCCCGTCTTTGGCAAATAAATCGCAACAAACCCGATCATCGTCGGCCAGAAATACGTGACACCTATACCGAAAATCACTGCGCTTACGAACAACATTGATCCGCTTTGCGTCCCCATCAGATACAATCCTATGGTGGTAAATACGGCACTAAACAGAAGCATTCCACTTGTCGAGAATCGCTTTACCACGGGCGCCGCAATGCCTCGTCCAAAAGTCATGACTCCTGAGGTGATCAATAAAATCAAAATCGCATTATCGCTCACGCTTTTTAGTAAAACGTCCACGTATTGATTAATGAACAGCTCTGAAGTCGCTGTGCCTAGCATCGCAACGGTAATGATGATGAATAGTGGGTTGAGGAGTTCCTTGTACATCTCAGAATCGGACACTGCATTTTTCACACGTTCCGTCACAGGAAACTCCATGCGCTCCATTTGAATCGCGTACCAGACCGTAGGAACCAACATTACGGCCATCATCATCTGCCAGCTCAGTCCCAGTTTCCCAAAACTAAAGGCGACTAAGGACCCAATGACGATTCCGCCGGGGAACCAAAGGTGGAATTGGTTGAGTTTCGTGGTCTTTTCTTCAGGGTAAATGGACGCGACTAATGGGTTACAAACCGCTTCTACCATCCCGTTTGCCAATCCTATAAATAGAGTGCTGATCCAAAGCGACCAGAATCCACCAGCGAATATGGTCAACAAAATCCCCGCGAAATGCCCTAAATAGGCCAATCGCATTAAGTTCTTCATTCCCACTCTATCCACCAGTGCGCCACCAATAATCATGCTCACCGGGAATCCCCAAAACGCCGTTGCGGCAATCTGGCCCAACTGTGCTCCGCTTAATTCAAATTCCACACCCAGATCGTTCAAAATCCCTGCGCGAATCCCAAAACTTAGGCTGGTAACTAATAAACTCGCACAGCTGGCGATGAATAGTGCGCTGCGATTTGTGGCGGTTGCGCTCATATATTTTTCATTTTGTGTTCAGGAAGTGTCTAAAATACATTTTATCCTGAGATATGGAAGAACGGAAGCTGATAATACAACGCTATTGGACGAATTCTTAGCCCCCCACCAAAGGCCAATTCGACATTTTCCACTACTTTGGGAATCAATTACAACACCGGAGCAACATGAGTCAAAAATTACGTGCAGCCATGATTGGCGGAGGACCAGGGAGTTTTATTGGTGCAGTGCACCGCATTGCTGCCCGGATGGACGGCGATTATGAATTGGTCGCAGGAGCATTTTCTTCCAAGCCAGAGAAGTGTTTGGAGACGGCGCGTGAACTGGGCATTGCACAAGAGCGTGCCTATCCCAGCTGGGCGGAGATGCTGGAGGGTGAATTAGCGCTTCCCGCGGACGAAAGGGTTCAAGTGGTCATGATTACGACACCCAACCATGTGCATGCAGCGCCTACGATTGCGGCGCTTGAATCCGGATTTCATGTTGTTTTAGACAAGCCCCTGTGTACGTCAATGGAAGAAGCATTGGCGATGGAGGCGGCGGCAAAAGGTTCGAAAAGACTGTTTTGTTTGACCCATACCTACACGGGGTATCCCATGATAAAAGAGGCGAAATATCAAATAGCCTCTGGGGCGTTAGGAACGGTCAGAAAGATTTATGTAGAATATCCGCAGGGTTGGTTGTCTACCTTTTTAGAAGGTGAGGATCATACGCAGGCGGCATGGCGGACGGATCCGAAAAAATCGGGCAAGGTTGGCGCTATGGGAGATATAGGAACACACGCCTTTAACCTAGCAGAATATGTGAGTGGCGTGGAGATTGTAGAGGTCTGTGCCCAACTAAACACCGTTGTTAACGGACGCGCCTTAGACGACGATGGCGCAGTACTTTTTCGCACTGCTTCAGGTGCAACTGGCGTGTTAATGGCGACGCAAATCGCAGCAGGCGAGGAGAACAATGTGAAGATTCGTGTCTTTGGAGAAAAAGGCGGTCTTTGCTGGGAGCACGCGGATAACAACAGCTTAACGCTTATGCCACTGGACGCACCTGTGGTGAAACTGCGCACTGGTGGGCCCGGGACATCAGACTGGTCCCTCGCAAACCACCGCGTACCCCCGGGCCACCCTGAGGGCTACCTCGAGGCTTTCGCTAACCTATACAAAAACTTCGCAGCGCACATTCGGGCGCAGGAAGCGGGTGAAAAGCAGGATGCGCATTTGGATTATCCGGGGATCGAAGACGGCGTGCGCGGCATGAAATTCATCGAAGCCATCGTGGCCAACAACGCCGGAACTGAAAAGTATACTGCCCTATGAAAACGCTGAAAGGACCGGGCATTTTTGTGGCCCAATTCGCCGACGACGTCGCCCCGTTCAATTCGTGGGCAACCATCTGTAAATGGGCCTCCGACCTAGGCTACAAAGGCATTCAAATCCCGTCATGGGACGCCCGTTTCATCGACCTTGAGAAGGTCGCAAACAGCCAGGATGCTGCGGATGAATTAAAAGGAATAGCTGCCGAACACGGCATTGCCATCACAGAATTAAGCACGCACCTTCAAGGCCAGCTCGTCGCCGTTCACCCGGCCTTTGACGCGCAGTTTGATGCCTTCGCCCCGGCGGAAGTACACGGCAACTCCAAGGCTCGTACCGCATGGGCCGTGAACCAACTCAAACTCGCCGGCACCGCTTCGCAGCGCCTCGGCCTCACCGCACATCCGACCTTCTCAGGCGCTTTAGCCTGGCCGTATTTCTACCCGTGGCCGCAACGCCCGGCGGGATTGGTGGAGGAGGCCTTTGAAGAATTGGGCCGCAGATGGATGCCCATTCTAAACCACTTTGACACGTGCGGCATAGACCTCGCTTATGAGATTCATCCAGGTGAAGATCTCCATGACGGGGCAACCTTTGAACGCTTCCTTGATGTGGTAGGCAATCACAAACGTGCAAACATGCTGTACGACCCCTCGCATTTGGTCCTTCAAGGCATGGATTATTTAGGCTACATCGATCTGTATCATGAGCGCATTAAAGCTTTCCATGTTAAGGACGCAGAGTTCACTCCTAATGCTCGCACGGGCGCATACGGCGGCTATCTTCCTTGGGTAGAACGCGCAGGTAGATTCCGTTCCGTGGGCGATGGGGAGATCGATTTTCCTTCGATTTTTGCCAAGCTCGCTCAGTACGACTATGAAGGTTGGGCCGTGCTGGAATGGGAGTGTTGTTTGAAAGATTCGGCTGCTGGTGCGCGCGAAGGCGCAGAACGCATCGCTGACTGGATCATCCCCGTGGCCTCGCGCGCCTTCGACGACTTCGCTGCAACCTCAGCCAACAAAGCAGCGAACCGCAGAGCCTTAGGGCTTGATTAATTCAAGAAAAACCTCCTAAATGAGCTACAAATTCTCAATCTCGCAGTGTCGCTTCGCCTTTCTTTTGATGTGCAGTATGCTGTTGGGACTCCGAGGCGCCGTTGCGCAATCGGGCCCAAAATTTTTACAGCAGCGTGGCGTTACAGACACCGTACATTCTGAATTATTGAATGAGGACCGACTCATTTTTGTAGACTTTCCTTTGGGATACGATCCCGCCAGTGCGCAGAAGTATCCGGTGGCATTTTTGCTGGACGGCGATGTACTGTTGCCGGCGGCAGGGACCGTACAGGATTACTACAGCGGCGGATTCACGCCGGATATGATCATCATTGGCATTTCGAATGCAGAAAATAGAACGCGTGATTTAACGCCCCCAAATTTTGCAAGAGTGCAGGCGAAATCGGCTGCAGATAAGATGCAGGCGGCGATGACGCCCAATGCCGTTACTGAGAGTGGAGCGCCTACATTTCTTGATTTTATTGAGAACGAATTGATCCCTTACGTGGAGGTCAACTACCCCGTGACCAATTTCAGAACCTTGATTGGTCATTCCTATGGCGGCCTCTTTACTATTTACACACTATCTGAACGCCCTTCACTCTTTAACTATTACCTCGCTATTGATCCAAGCATGAATTGGAGCGGGGGGCATTACCATTACATCCTTCCAGAAAAACTAAGTGAGAAATCTCTTGAGGGCCGGTCGGTGTTCATCACTATGAGTGGCCAGTTGCATTTTCAAGACAGCACTGTAACAATCGCGAATGTGAGTGAGGACGATTCTTGGGCAACCGAATTTCCTCGTGCCATCCTCAAGACCATCGACCGATTGGAAGCATTAGAGCCCAATGGTCTTCATGTAGGTCACAAATTCTTTGAAAGGGATCTCCACGGCACCGTGCCGTTACCCTCATTAATGGAAGGATTCATTGCACTGTTTGATTGGTATCAAATGGAAGGCACACACAAAATCAACGATCCGGCGACTTCGGTTGCCACGCTTTCCAAGATTATCAACCATAGAGGGTCGAAATTGGAGCGCAACTTTGGTTATGCGGTTCCTCCGTATTCTGCAGAATTGCTCAATATGTCGGGTTACATGCAAATGGATATGGGCAACCTGGAAAAATCAGAAATGTATTTTGCCACGGCGATAAAGTATTACCCTAAAAGTGCCAATGCGTATGATTCTATGGCCGATTTTTATGAAGCCACCCAAGACTATTCCGCGGCGGCGGAATGCATGAAAAAAGCGATTGTACTAGATCCCTTGCCTCGCTACACAGAACGTTTGGGCGAATTGATTGCGAAGATTAATGAATAAACTTATAACTGAACTTTATTACCAATGAAACATCTCATCCTATTTGCCGCAGCACTTTTCGTTGCAGCATGTACGGCACCTGAGGAGACGACATCAGAAGAAGCGTTGCCACAAGAAGAATTGGGTACATCACACAACACCATCACAGAAGCTGAGATTAGCGAAGGCTGGGAACTAATGTTTGACGGCCAGTCTATGAGAAATTTCCGTAAGTATGGAGATACGGTGATCGGCAAGGCATGGGTCATTGAAGACGATGCACTCCATTTGGATGCAAGCAATAAAGAGGATTGGCAAACCAATGGAGGTGGTGATATCGTCTTCCAGGATCTTCCAGGATCGATCCGCGAGTTTGAAAATTTCCATTTCAAGGGCGAATGGAAGATTGCCCAAAAAGGAAATTCAGGGATCATCTATCTCATTCACGAGGATACTGAGCAATACCCATACTGCTGGATGACCGGTCTTGAAATGCAAGTGCTCGACAATGGCACGGACTCTACCGAAGGCCACCCGGATGCTGCTATCCACAAACACCGTGCGGGAGATTTGTATGACATTAATGCGGCTCCTGAAGGTGCGGCTAAGGTTGCCGGCGTATGGAATCAGGTTGAAATCATAGTTCAAGACGGGCACCTCACGCAAATCCTCAATGGCGTCGTAACGGTGGATCGCGACCTCTTCAACGACCAGTGGCGCGCGGATGTAGCCGCCTCTAAATTCCACCAATTCCCTGGTTATGGCACGTACACTAAAGGTGGCATCGCCTTGCAGGACCACGGCGATGATGTGTGGTACCGAAACTTAAAGATCAAAGAGCTGCCGGCTGCTGAAGCGGGCGAATAAGAAAAAAGTCTAAAGATTTATCCAAAACCCGGCGCCTGCCGGCGCCGGGTTTTTTTATGAGAAACGTACATTTACATCATGGCCCAATACCACCACAGTAAAGGCATTGTTTTAAGCGCGCTGAAGTACGGCGAAAGCGGCAGAATTGTGCGT
>ENA-ORDA01001206-ORDA01001206.1-marine-metagenome-genome-assembly--contig:-NODE-1206-length-22636-cov-3.756904_pt1 | contig 22636 bp, 16 predicted proteins | sample MGYA00237778_ERZ508506 | MGnify/ENA primary metagenome ERZ508506 (study PRJEB26177, sample SAMN06267891) | marine metagenome | isolation source: Monterey Bay, California, USA | place: Pacific... | reverse complement strand
CTGGATTGTTGAACTTGCTTCATAGGTCAAGTCCTCAGAAGTCTGAATGATCTTGAGATAAGAAGGACGATTGGAAAATAGGGCTGATTGTGTTATTGCAGAAGTTAAATTCGTGCCTTCGTGTTTGATGTGACCCATCAAAAGAGGACCTCCATTATCTCCCTCAACTACAATCTGTCGAATGTTTGCATCGGGGTCATAAGAATAAGTTACATCAGAAATTCCAGCAACTCTCATACTAATAGCAACTGGAACTAGTGGCTCTACTGGACCCTGTCTTCCATCGATTAAGTCTATGGAAGAATCCTGTGAAATTAAGATATGGTCTGTATCAGGAATCCAAGGATGATCATTACTGGAGAATGCGAAAGATATGCTGTCGATTTCTTGTGATACACGAGGAGTACCCCCAATATTTGCTTTGACTTGATTGAAACAATGTAATTCTAAGACTCCGCCAGAGGATCCTGCTGTACTGATAATCGAGTCTGGTAAAGTGTTGACAATTTCTCCGATATCTAAAACAACTTCGATAACTGATAATAATGCATTATCAAGAATTTGAGCGATTGAATTTAAATTAGGATTATCAAAATTAACTCTATCGATTCCCGTTGGTGAAACAAGGAAACTACCTTCGATAACTATCACTTCGGGAACTTGCTCGATCTCAATAAACAATGATGAAGCATCGGTATTATATCCTCCCCGTTTGAATGTTGATTTATACTCAAGGCGGTCTATTTTCTCTGTACCCGCGATTAGAATCAAGGTATTGGGTGCTTCGGTAGGGTTGACTGGTAAAGTAGGGTCGTCGATATTACCAGTATTATCTCCAGAGAAATTCTTAATACCAATAATCCAAGAAAGTCTTGAAGGAATCTCCCCTGGTAAATTGGAAGAGCCCGGTGCTTCGCCTAACATAGTGAATATTGAATTAATTTCTTCAGGCGGCATATCACCTGCAGGAAGACCATGAATCCATGCTCGTGCATCGGTTATGTTGCCAAATTCAGAGTTCCCTTCATTGACATTTGACCGGTCTTCAAAGTAATGAAGGTATACATCTGCACCAATATCTGAGTAAATCTCAATTGTGTCGAAGGTGTTTTCTCCAAGGTTATCATTTCGAATTGTTATGTCAACTTCTGAAGGAAGGGTTGTTTGGCCTACTTCTGGGTGGAATCCTGCATCAAGGTAACTCATTTCTAAGACCGGAGCTGCTGAGCCACCTCCATCACCATCAAAGCGAATGAAACCTACTCCAATCCCAAAGCCACATTTATGCTCATCACTATCGGCTAAATTATCTGCTACAGGATCATAGTACCCCGGATCTTCACAATCAGTCTGTTTCCTGTTGTTATTGGTTGGAGCATCCGGATTTGAGATTTGAACCGAATATGGAGCAGAAATCGATGTTAATGCAAGGTCAGAAGAGTTCAAAGAATTAATCAAGGTTGAAAGAAGTAAATTACCAATGTTCTGTGCAGATACATCGAATTCTATTTTTTCTATACCAATTCCTAAAGTAAATCTATACGGGGGTTGGGTAAATTTAGTATCAATAACTATACCATATGATTCGGAATCATCCAGAGTTATATCAAAAGCGAGTCCTTTCATCAAACTTACTTCTAAATGTTCTAAGGAATCCCAAATTGGATCCGATAAATCTACTGCCTCAACCTTCCATTGGAATGTCGGTTTAATCCAAAGCTTGTCTACAATCACTCCCAGTGGACCACTAGTTTCGAAACCAAATCCTTCACCTGGAGTGAGTATATCCTCAATGGTTAAGGCAACTTTTAGGTCATCAGAACCGTCGCCGTCGATATCTATACCATTATTAAAACAGCATAGAAGTTCACCATCAATTACTAAATCTCCAGTAAAGGTACCTCGCTCCCACGCCTCGTATGATGGTCCGTTATTTCTCGAAGTGAAATTAACATAAACTGCATATGTATTAATTCCGATAGCAAGAAGGTTTCCATCTCCAAGTGCTGCTGTTGAAAATAAAGTTTCAAACAGATTGTCCGGGAAACCTTCTGGTTGGGTAGAACTATCCATCAAAAACTCATATGGCCGAGGATGGTCTGGCTCGTACGGACTTGAATCGCGCATCGAAACATTATCAAGAAATTTATTAGCAACTGTGAGTGGGTCATTTTCACCCACTGGTCTTGCTGCTGCATCAACTGCACTAAGCGCGCTTTCAGCACTACTGACCGCGATTTCAGCCTCACCATTCTCTGTTCGCATAGATAGAGTTTCCATCAAAGCATCAAGAACATCAAAATCATCTCTAGAGATGGAAGTATCTGCTGATACTGGCTGAGCAATGGAAATAAACATCAACAAGACAAGGAATACTGCGCTCTTGCGTGAGTCACCAGTCTGAGGCAGGCCTGCCCTAATCAGACGCGGCTTACACTCATCCATGTATTGAAGGGGATTATACCTCTATGTGAAACCATCCCTTTTATGTTCCAAAAAAAGGTCAAAAACAGGGTTCAAACAAATATCAAGAAAAGTCAAGACCAAAATCAGATTTACATGATGGACAAGCCACTACGGCTTGTAGCACTCCTTTTGGAACTCTAATTCTAAATCCATGTTGGCACTCTGGACAACTTATTTGCCTACTATCATCAACCACTTTGGGTGCCTCTGCAGGTATATTGGAATCTTGAGGTTTAATTTGAGATTTAATAGATTGAGGTAATTCGATACCTCCGCTGTTCACCTTCGCTTCAATTATCGGTTGGGCTTCATCATTAACTCTTGATTCGATAATAGATTCAGTTTCCTCTTCAGCAAACATCTCTAACGCGGCATTAGCAGCTGCCTGGCTACCTTGGCTGAATTGGCGAGCAACGGGTTGTGGAGCAAAAGATTGTGGTGCAAATCCTGCGTTAGGGTCCTGAGCCTGTGGAGCAAATCCTGCGTTTGGATCTTGATTTTGCTTACCATAAATCGATTCATATCGCGCATTCTCTGCTTGCTTTGCCCTGTCTTGAGAAGTAACTACTGGCTCTTCGGATTTCAATCCTGCAATTACAGCAGCAGATGCAAAAATTGGTACTTTCGTATTTTGACTTACCATCCTGATGTGTTCTTTGGCTTCAGGTTGTGAAAGACCTCTGCCAGCAAGTAGTTCAATAGCGATATTTTTCTGCCATCTCCTATATCCAATCATAGAAACCCCCATTGTTAGAACTCCAACGAATAAGACAACGATAATAATTCCAAAAACACTTGTTGGCTCTGACTCGGGGCTGACATTTACTGAGAATGGATGAGAATCTTTATTTCCGGATTGATCAAAAACAGTCAAAACAACGTCTAATCTTCCAGTTTCTTGGAAAATAATTTCAACATCTGAACCGACATAGTTGGGGTCATCTTTGGAATCGCCGTTGCCATCGCTATCGAAAGTTGGGTCGAGGTCCCAATGATATCTCAATTGGTAGGACTGGTCATAAGCATCAATCGCTGAAACACTAAACTCTAACGGTGAACCTTTGACTGCTGAATTTGCTAGAACTTCTAGTTTACTTTGATCTAATACAGGAACAGAAGAGTCGTCAACTGCAATGTTTTTTGCAGTCGAATTACTATTTCCTGCCATATCAGCAACGGTCAAAACAAGGGTATGACTACCAATGTTTGCCCATGAAAGAACTATCGATGAATTTTGGTCATAGACTTCGCCATCTAATGTCCAAATACAAGTCGCTACAGAATCATCATCGGTACTATCTCCACAACTAAATGCAATATCTTCATTCAAGCCTGTTTTCCAACCGTCGCTAATTACTTGACCTGAACTTGATATTACTGCAACTGGACTTACAATATCTTGTACAGAAATTGTGGTTGTGGTCTTTGAAGTTTGCTGGTCTCGAGATGTTGCAGTTAGAGTGATTGTTTTTTGCCCTGTCGAGTCCCACATACCCACTACTTGCCAACCTTCAGCGTCTGCATCATTATCCAGAATTGAATCACCGTCTGCATCGACTTCAGAGTCAAAATCCCAACTCATACTCTCTATTTGGTCGAGCAGATTAGGCGTGTTCATGGAATCTAAATTTAATCCAGTTCCAATCGATGTAACTCCGGAACTTTCAACAGAAATCACTGGAGAAATAGGGGGAGCCAGTTGGACTCTAACTGTAATTCGGAGGTCTTCAGTTCCATCTCCTCCGCCGACTGGATTATCGGTATTGTCTACAATAAGAACCAATTCTTGATTTTCTAGTTCAGCGGGAACTACCCATGTTGTTGAGTCTGATGAAGATATATCTTGCATTTCTGTAGTGGTGATGTATAATTGGCCAACTCCACCTGATAAGTATAGGTCATGCATTGGTTTTGTCTGCAAATATACATCTCCTGCACCTTCCAAAGACCATGCAGTTAGAACGATTGTTGTACCCGTATCTAATTTCAAATCATCACCAGACAATAATGTCTCGAATGATTCAGATGGAACGCGTAATACGTCATGGTAAGGAGTCCAATAGGAATCTTGTAACTTTGTGAAATCTAAAGAAATTTGACTGGTTATGCCATCTCGGTCGCCAAGCCCTTGATCGCCATCATGTGCGAGATTATCCAGTACCAGATACCATGTTTTTGGATTTATCGAAGAGGGCACTTTCCAATGAAAACTATACCCGCCCAAGGCGTCCTCAGTAGAAGATTTATTATCAAACAGTGAACGATAAGACTGCCCTAAATCATAAGATTGAATGCTATTTTGGTCAAAAAATAACATATCAATAGCATCAGTAATAACATTGACTTCAACATCATATACCTCACCGGGCTGTAATGTGCCTAGATTAATTTTCCAACATGCTCCAAAATCGATAGAAATAGAATTAGAAATATCTTCGACGTCCCTCTCAAGGCACCCAGGTGGTGCGCGTCCTTCGGTTTGCGCTGAAACACATGGAGCAAGTATCATGCACAGAAGCAATGTGACAATGAACTGGCAACGCATATCTCGCTGTTTGGCCGTCCACACTTCAAGTATGCGCTTGTTTGAATCAATTAGACCAACCTTGTTCAGACCAGTAATAGTGAGTAGATTTACCTGACTTTGAAACCTGTATTCGGTCTCCGTCACTAGCAGCACTAAGGGAAATTGGTGAATCTGATAATTGCTCTTGTGCTTGAGATAATAACTCTTCAGTACTCTTTATTCTCGCCCCAAAATGAGTTAGAACTAGGTGTTTTGTTCCGCTAGAAATTGCGGTTCTAGCAGCTCCACTGGCAGTACTGTGGAGGAATTTTACTGCGTGACCTTTCCATTCCTCCAAGAAAGTAGATTCATGAACTAGTACATTGCACATCTCTAGGCTCGTAATTCCTTTTGACATTTCAGATGTATCACCTGAAAGAACGACACTTATCGCACTAGAATCAGGGCCTCTAAATTCATCTGCTAACAGAACTTTTCCATCCTCTAAAGATTGATCTTCCCCTCTGGCTAGTCCGGCTCTTTGGTTTTCTGTTAACTTCAATTCTGCTGCTCTCAGGCGATTGAATTTACCCTTTTTACCCTTAGAAATAAAATGCCATGCGCACGAAGGGATAGTATGATTAGTCTGTAATGCTCTAATTTTATTAGCAGACCAACCTTGAGGTTGAGGCATTTTATCTAATTCCAAAACAGACTCAGAATCAGGTAATAGTTCGACCCATCGGTCATTTTCAATATCACCTAGAACCCATCTAACCGGGAAGCCTAAATGCTTGGTTGTTCCACCCAATTGATGCCATGAACGTAACTGAATGATTAGGTCTGAGTTAGGAACATCATCGGGTAATTTAGAATCCGATAACAATGAATCTAGAACCCCTCCAGATGTCGGTCCAATGATTAGAAGAGGTTTATCTCGCTTGTCTAAAGCGAGTGTATGGAGCCAAGGAAGAACGCCCCAAGTATGGTCTAAGTGACCATGAGTCAAGCACAAGACATCTACTCTTCCAACTTTGATTTGATACTCGCCAAATTGTTTCAAACGTTTTCTCTGAATTGCAAAACGGGATTGAAAACCTTCCCCAGCATCAACAATTGCGACTCCATCATCACAAACCACGAGACTTCCACTAACTTGTCTTGAACCAGTTGGGCGAGCCGATGAAGTTCCAAGAATGTGAATATCAAACCCCATTGTTTCACCTCAGGAATTAATAGGAATTGGTGTAGGTGGAAACCATCTAAGCATTACAATATCATTGACTCCACGAATCCAGCGCCAAGGTACTGCAACATTGATCCCACCTTCTACAAGTTCATGGTCGGTTTCTCTAACAAAAATATGGGTACAGCGGATACCTGAAGTATCTATGACCGCATCATAAACAACGCCAAGACGGCGCCCTGATGGCAGATAGACATCAAGACCTGAGATACGTGAAATCATATCTTCACCTTGTACCATGGCTATCCCTCTGCTTATGCGTAGGGCCGACACAACATAAAGAAAACCGAAATTTTGATTGGATTTTATGAATTTTCATCTTCTTCTACGGCTTCCATGAATATCATAGACTATTCTCGAACGCTGTCTAACTTTTGCGTTCCCTTTGGCCGAATATGATTTACTAACCCCTTCTTTTCTTGCTGATTTTTCATCAACAATCGGCTCTGGGTAGTCTTTTCCAATTTCACACTGGTACTGTTTTTGCTGCTCCAAAGACATAAGCCATGGTTGATGAATAAATTCCGTTGGAACTTGATTCAATTCCTTGACCCACTCTCTAATGAAATCTCCTTCTGGGTCTTGGTCTTCTGATTGTTTTCTAACCGAATAAGCCCTGACCGAATTGATTCCAGTCACACCTGATTGCATGTGTACTTGTGACCAATGAATTCCTGGCTCATAATCTAAAAATAACCTTGCTAAGTGACTACCGGTCTCTTGCCAAGGCAACCATAATGTGTATGAGGCAACCGATTGGAGCATTGCCCGCATTCTAAAATTAATCCAACCTGTGGCTGTCAAATATCGCATACAAGCATCGAAAAATGGCCAGCCAGTTTTACCTTCACTCCATACTGTAAATTTATCTTCATCATATTGGCGTTGTAATTGTTCATCAAGTTCAGGATTGAGTGCTTTATGGTCCATTGTAGATTCAAATTCTAAGCGTTGGATGAAATGACAATGCCAAGCCAGACGGCTTTGAAAAGAACTCAAACTAGAAGTCCATCCACGGTTCTCTGCTGAACGAGGATTTTGTTTGACTCTTTTTTGCTTTCTTCTTGTATGATAAAATATCTGCCGAATAGTGATACAACCCGCGCTTAGGTACGGTGAAAGTCTTGAACACGAATTCTGACCAGTAATCGGGCTTGACATGTCTTTACGATAAGTTCGACCTCTCTCATCTAGGAAGGAAAATAATACTGAAAGAGCCGCTTTTTCCCCTGGTTCAGGCCTCTGTTCTAGTGGTCGGGGATAGAGTCCTAAATGTTCAATTCGAGGGATTTCATCTGATTCTAGTCCGGAAGGAGATATAATCTGTTCAGGGGTTTTGACTAACTCATGATTCATTCGTAAATCTCTTTCTTTCTTCCAGTTATCTCGAGAATCAAGCCGGCGAACTATCCCGTTGGTTGGGAACTCAGTAAACTCAACATTATGTTCAGCACACCAATTAGCAACAGATTTGTCAATATCCCAGGACCATTCTAAACCTGTTTCTTCATTGCTGTATATTTTCTTGATTTGATATTGCTGATCAATTTTTGTCAACTCTTCAACAGTACTTCCAAAATTGAATAATAATTTTCCACCAATAGATTCTAGAGAATTTCTTAGTTCTCTCAAACAATCTAACTCCCATTCGATATGTATTGAATCTACATCGCTTCTGTGTAACCTATCCGGTTCAATATTGAATAAGCAAATGACTGGCAGTTGACTGTTTACAGCTTCTAATAGGGCTTGATTATCTGAGATTCTCAAATCTCGTTTAAACCAAACTAGAGAAACTGACACAAGTATATCTTATTTCTAGCCTCTATTAATTCATGTATTTTGTAATTCATAAGGAGAAAATCAAGGGTCTTTAAACACCCAATAGAAGGCAAGTACATGAGGAGGATATTGGTCGCTGCAATTTTGATTATATTTTTTACTCCTTTAGTAAGTGCTGAAACCTATCTAATATCAGGTAAAGCCACCTATGCTGATAACTCTCCAGTTTCTCTCGATTATGTTTTGGTAGAATGCGAGAATGGCAACACTCAATGCTATCAATACCGAGGAACTAAAGCAATGACAAATGCCTATGGAGAATATACGCTTGTGCTAGATGCTGATTCAGAAGAAGACGGTCTTGAGATACTTTTGACTCTACGAGGGGAAAACTTTAGTCACATTATTGACCTAGAAAGTCCGCAATCTTCTAATCAAGGTTCGGTAATTCAAGATATAAAATTATCACAGTATCCACCACCATCTGGCGTTTTTATGGGATTTGGATGTGTAATTGTTTTATTTGTTCTCGTATTTGTTTCCGTATTACTTCGTACTGGTCGAAGATTGACGACTAGAGAAGGTCGTATGGAATTTGTTGGATTTAAGAAAGCACGTCAACTTAAATGTCCTAAGTGTAACGAAATAGTTTTGCAACATGAACTGATTAAGCATCTAATAATCGACCATGACTTGGAAGCATTAGATGCTGCTGAAATAACTGGTAAAGTGATGCGGAGAACATGGTCTGAAGAAGAATAATATCGTGGGATTCATCAACCTCCTTCTATTACAATACATTATGCGAATCAGCCATAGTACGCCTGATGGAAAAGAAGCCTATCCTCATGAGATACCTCAATTTGGTCTTGGGGTGTTCCTAATGACAAAGCAGGGTGAATGCAAAAATTCGGTACTTAAGGCTCTAGAGGCTGGATACACGCACATTGATACAGCAAGTATGTACAACAACGAACACGAAGTAGGACAAGCCATCAAGGAGTCTGGGATTTCAAGGGATTCCGTTTTCATTACTACCAAGTTAAGACGTGGAGATGCCACTGGATATGAAGATACAATTGAACACTGTAAGACTTCTTTGGAACTACTCAATATGGATTATATTGACTTGTATTTAGTTCATGCACCACCTGAAAACCCTGAGCATAGGGCACCTGTTTGGAAGGCCATGGAATACTGTCTTGAGCAAGGTTGGGTGAAAGCAATAGGAGTTTCTAATTATGGTCAAGCACACCTTGAGGCAATGAAGGAATATGCAACTTACCTGCCTTGTGTAAACCAAGTTGAATTTAGTCCGTGGCTTCAAAGACCGCATCTAAGACAGGCCACTAAGGATGTTGGAGCCAAGGTTATGGCTTACTCTCCACTAGCAAGAGGACACAAAGTGAATGACCCAGAACTAATGAAAATTGCAGAAGAAATTGGTTGTACACCGGCGCAAGTAGCGATTAAATTCTGCTATGATGAGGGATGTATTACAATTCCTAAATCAAGTAATCCGTTTAGAATAGTGGAGAATATTGAGGCGCTGGATATCGATATCTCTGGTAAATATGAAGAAATAAAGTCTCTAGAATGCAACTATATTTCAGGTTGGGACCCAACTACAGAACCCTAGAAATCAAGGCAATTTCCAAACAAAGTACTAAAACACAATTCAAAAATCTCATGTTATGGACATGTATGATTTCTCATTCTTCTTTTCTACAATGTGGGTTGGGCCGTTTTGGTTTGCAATGCTGATTTACCCTGAACACAAGATGACGCACAAGGTGCTTCAAGGACCGTGGTTTTTCCTTGGTCCTCTTGTAGTTTGGTGGCTAGTAACAATTGCCGAACCGCAAGGATTAATCGATTTAGCAAAAGATTCTACAGATCCTAACGGAATATTAGAGGGGTTGGCAGGAATAATGGGTACCAAAGCCGGTGCTTCTGCTGCATGGGCTCACATGGTTGCAGGAGACATCTTTGTAACAAGATGGATGTGGAAGAGATGTTTAGAGCATAATAGTAACCCTTGGGTAATGAAATCTACAATTTTCTTTGGCATAATGCTAATGCCTGTTGGACTTGCATTACATGCCATTTTAGTAAGGGATGAGGCAAAAAAGATTGCTTCGAGTGATTTGTAGTATAGTTCGTTCTAAATTCACATAGCGTCGGGAAAAGAGACAAAGGTAAGGCCAGTGACGCTAGGGTGTGTCTAACAAGTTCTGGGAAGAAAAACTCGAGGAAAAGTCTGTAGATGACTTTGAAAAAGAACTCGAGAAAATAGGCAATGAAACTCAAGATATAGGCATTGAAGTTGAAGAAATACTACATGAAACTGAAAATACTGTTGAACTAAACGATAGTGGTTCTGGTGGCCTTATACCAATTTGGTTTTTCACAATAATATGGTGCTCTGCATCATTCTTCGCCACCGTATTGATTGGTTCGAGCGTAATTGCAGACATAGGAACTAGTAATTGGGAGCCAGTAGACGGGGTTGTCAAAAGTAGCGGCGTGTCATCATCAACAGACGGTGAAGGAGGAACAACATATTGTCTACACGTCTCGTATCAATACACTGTCGATGGGAATGCTTACAACGGAGATAGAGTAAGTTATAGTACAGAAAATTCATGTAATTCATGGTCTAAAAATGCTGATGATGATTATCCAGAAGGCGAGGAAATAACAGTATATTATGACCCGGATAATCCAAGAGAGTCTGTTCTTGAACCTGGTTTATCAGGAGTCGACTTTTTCATGTGCTGTTTCCTCGTATTCCCATTAGTTGGATTATTTCTACTATATGGCTCAATTAGTTCAACTATCACTTATTACAAGGAACGCTGAATTAACGATTTGAACTACTTGTAGCTTGATATTTTCAACTAACTATCTAATTTTCATAGACAGCCCAGTCGTCTTCTGGAGCATACCTGTAATGCCATACACCAGAATCTTCTGGATATTCGATCCAATATGTGCCTTTATCATCCATATCTCCTAAGGAATATTGAGAGGGTGATTCCGGTTGATTCAAATTATTTTCACTTGCAGACATTGCCAACTTTTCATCGAGGAGTTTAGTTCTATCATCTGTATCAATTACTTCTGATAGACCAAAATATGCTTCATTATGAGCGATTTGATACAATTCATTTGGCGTTGAAGTTTGTAATTCTGCAATCAATATTAGTAACTTTTCACGGGTCTCTTTCTTGATTTGATTATTGGTAAATCGAGCAGTAATGTCACCCTTCAAGTTCACTAATTCTTCGGCTAAATCTTCAGGATTACTATAGTAGGCTTGTACTATCGATTGCAGATAAGTCAACTCATTACGCTCTTCTTTGGTTAATTTGGAGTTTTTACGTAGAACTTGAACCCAACGGAATGCGTCAGGAAGAACAGCTGCAACTGCATTAGTTTGCAGAAGAGTGAACAAAGCAAGCAGAATTGCACCGACCCCAACTGTCGTTGTCACAGGGTCGCTATCTCCAGAAAAGAATGACTCAAATGCTGAAGTTGATTCATCCTCATCATTTTCTGATTCTACTATCTCACAACCAAAAGCGTCAACTAGAGTATCTGGGGAAGTACCAGGACAATTATCTTCTAAGTCTGAAACTCCATCTCCATCGGTGTCAATAGGTACTTCTGTTTGATTTGTATTATCTGTGCCATTAGTTTGATTGCCCTGTGAATCATCTGTTTCATTACCATCGCTGTTGAGTTGTTGTTGTGAACAGCCGTCAGTATCAACTGAATTATTTTGCATTGTATTGATACAAAGGTCATAGATATCTCCTACACCATCACCATCTGTATCCATAGATTCACTAGTATCGTTCGGGAATGCGTCTGAGTTATCTCCAACTCCATCACCATCTGTGTCAACAGATTCACTTGGATCGTTCGGGAATTCATCCGAGTTATCACCAACTCCATCTCCATCGGAATCTTGACTTTCATTTGCGTCTAACGGGAAAAGGTCCCAACTATTTGCAACGCCGTCATTATCATCATCTCCGTTCCATAACATCATTGAGAAATTCGCATAATAGTCTGTTCGATAGTTTGCAACCTTGCTGGGACAGATTGTCTGCTGTTGCGTATCCCAATACTCCGGCAAGCCTATACAACCATGTGGAAAGCCAGTTACGTGTACTGTGAAATTAATCAAAGGTCCGGAATCGCTAATGTAGTCACCTGAAAAAAATTCCATTGGAATTTCCGAAGGAATCTGAGCCATAATTTGACTAGATTCTAGTGTAATGGTTTGACTATCTCCTCCATACATACCATACGGAAGTCCTCCAGTATTTGGAGTAATACTCGGATTAGATTCAATAGAGACCATGGTAAATCCTTCAGAGGTGATAACATCTAAAGTGAGTGTCAGGTTATTTGCATAAATATGGTAAGGATGAATCTTTAAGTCTTGAGAAGAAGAGGTTATTTGTATTTTACTTGGCTCGGAGTTATCTGGAATCTGGTTACCATCCAAATCTTCCCATTCATTAGCATTCAACGGAAATGCATCTGCATTATCACCTATACCATCGCCATCGGTGTCTTGTGTTTCGCTTGCATCATTGCTGAAATCATCGCTGTTATCGCCAACTCCATCACCATCTGAATCATGACTTTCAGTAGCGTCATTTGGTGCCCAATCAGAGTTATCTCCAACACCATCACCATCTGTATCATTATGCTCCGTTGCATCAAGTGGGAACACATCGTCGAGATTCGCCCAGCCATCACCATCATCATCTAGACAACCAAATCTACCCTTGGTGGAATTACCCCAAGTAGTAATGCAAGCATCCGGTTGGAAGCCTGTTTGATTATCGCCATAGCCATCATTATCAGAGTCTAAGCATTGAGTACTATCCAACGGGAATGCATCGGCATTAGACCCGCCAAGAAGAGCGGATCTATCGCCGCATCCATCACCATCTGTATCATTCCATTGGGATGGTTCATTTGGGAATGCGTCTCCTGAATTGCTATATCCATCACTATCATCGTCTGGACATCCATTCAAATCTTGAGTCGAAGTACCAGCAATATTTGGACAATCATCATTAGCATTGATTACTCCATCACTGTCTAAATCATCTGGAGAAATATAGGAGAATGACGAATTTAGAACATGCTCGATACCGTCTAAGTCCCACAGACTAACATCTACTGTTTCGGCCACTGTACCAGCAATTGGAGTATTGACGATAATGGTCGTATCGTTTACGACTTGTCCTGTGACGTAGCCATAATTACCAAATTGTACGGTGATTTCCTGTGTTATAGACATCCCTGTGGAACGATTAGCGTACTTAAGCAACTTGTTTGAAGTGTCATAATATGCGATGTGGACCATATTGTTCTCATCAACAACTATATCATTTTCATAGCCAACATCGCCGACGTTATCCACTGTCATTGACTGCCGAGTACCACCAGGCGCCACCATACTGTAGCCTAAGTTTGAGTTACCATTGTACTCCGAAATGTGAACGATGTCAAATTGGTCAATGTACATGCTAAATGTGTTTCTTGAGTTGCCTTGATTTGAAACTGTCCAAGCCGAACCGGAGGCTCCGTCTGCAAAGTACGCAGTGTTTCCAGCAGAATTGGATGCGTAAACAAGATGAAGTTCATCGTTAGAGTCCACTGCCATAGCGCTGTGATAGCCCACGCCATTGCCATTATCGACGAGGTAGCGTTGCCAAGTGCCACTGATGTTCGAAGCAATCTTCATGTCCATGTTGCCATGGTGCCTGTATGCAACATGAACAAAGCCGTTTGAGTCAATCGCAATAGAAGAGTCACAACCAACATATGTGGTTGTGGCATCCAAAGTGACCGTGGTCCAGGAAGACCCATCATAATAGGTCAAAAGCGCCGCATTACAGATGTATCCTTCCCTTGAGTAGGAAATATGTGGCCTATCATTAGCATCAAGAGCTATGGAAATTTGGTCGTTCTCAGCATTAGACGTACTCCAGTTATTTGACCACGATGTTCCGTCATACATGGTGTAGAGTAGGTAGCCTGTGCCCGATATACTGTGATAATAAGCGATGTGAATGTTATCATTGCTGTCAATAACAAGATCTGCGTTAGAGCATGTTCCACAATTCCTAATTTTCAAATGCGTCCATGTTGAACCATCATAACTGCTGAGCCAAAAATCATCACTATCCAAATTCGAGTGGGCAATGTGAACTGTTCCATTTGAGTCAACTCCAATGGAAGGATCCCAACCGCTTTGATAAACATAGTTCGCTGTAGTAGTTGTCCATGTGTAGGCATTACCATCTGAAGTGAGATTCTTCCATGCCATGTCCAAAAAGCCGCTACCTGTGATAGTGATTTCTTCACCACCTGTGGTCAAGCCAGAACTGGGTGAAATTATTGCTTGAATCGGGCTTGAATGTTGTAAATTATCATCTAAATCTTCCAAAATTGGTGTTTTTGTCAACATTGGAGAAGCTAGAACAGAAAGTAATACAGCAACTACAAGCCATGTTCTCATATTGGATGCTCTAATTCCAGTTTAAAATAACCTTTGGTAACAAGTGTGTTAGTTAAAAGAAAGTTACTGGTTATGAAAGGTTCTATTACATGTAAATCGATGGAAACCTAATGGAAACTTATGAATTGGTACTACTCGTCCCACTGTTTCCATATATTATTGGAATGAGCCTTTCGATACCACCAAGAGTCGCTATTTTGTGGCCATTCATACCATTCATAGCCATCATCATGTACAGCACCAACTGCATTTACCGGAGGTTCGCTAATCATAGATTGTTGAGGCGAATAATGAGATGTTTGGTTAGATGAAAATGGGTCAAATTCGTCACTCATGGCTAATTTCTCTTCAAGGAGTTTACTACGGTCCTCTGAGTCAATTGCTCCGGCTAATCCGAAGTATGCATCGCTGTGAGCAACACGATATAATTCACCTGAAGTAGATGAAAGTAAATCTTCGATCAATGTAAATAACTTCTCACGGGTCTCTTTCTTAATTTCATTATTGGTGTAGCGGCCTGTTAAATCTGATTTCAACTGGTTTAATTCCTCAACTAATTCTTCAGGATTACTGTGATAGGCTTGTACAATAGATTGCAAATAAGTCAACTCATTACGTTCCTCCTTGGTAAGTTTAGAATTCTTACGTAGAACTTGAACCCAGCGGAATGTATCTGGAAGTACTGCTGCGACTGCGTTGGTTTGTAATAGAGTAAACAAAGCGAGTAGAATTGCCCCGATTCCAACTGTCGTTGTTACAGGATCACTATCTCCAGAAAAGAATGAATCAAACGCTGATGTTGGTTCATCTTCATCATTTTGTGAACCAACAATCTCACAACCAAAAGAATCGACTGGAGTATTTGGGGAAGTCCCAGGACAATTATCTTCTAAGTCTGATACTCCATCTCCATCGGTATCGATAGGTGTTTGTGTTTGATTTGTATTGTCCGTAACATTGGTTTCATCCTGTTCGAACAAGTCGGCTATACCATTTCCATCAGCATCTAAACAACCAAAGTAACCATCTGCTGTTGAATTACCTGCAACATCAGGACAATAGTCAGGTGTTGATGCATCGATAATGAAAATACCAGGCCAGCCTTGCTCTCTGCTTGCATTCCAAGAACTATCTCCCCAATTATCGCCGTAACCATCGCCATCACTATCCATCCATTGGGTTGAATCTAAAGCAAAGTCGTCTTGTGTGTTATTATATCCGTCACCGTCTCCATCAAGTTGAATTTGTGAACAACCATTCGTATCAACGTTATCGTTCTCTGCCGTATTTGAGCAGAGATCGTTGACATCATTAACTCCATCACCATCACTATCAATATCGGTTGATTGACTTGAATCATTAGGGTAAGCATCTGAATTATCGCCAACTCCATCGCCATCTGTATCGACAGATTCACTGGCATCATTCGGGAAATCATCAGTATTATCGCCAACTCCATCACCGTCAGAATCAAAAATCTCAAAGGCATTCATTGGGAATGCGTCGCTGTTATCTCCAACACCATCGCCATCAGAGTCCTGTGTCTCGCTAGCATCATTAGGGAAAGAATCGCTATTATCGCCGACTCCATCGCCATCTGTATCAGATTGCTCAAAGGTATTTGATGGGAAGGCATCGCTATTATCTCCAACGCCGTCACCATCGCTATCTGAATCTTCACTCGCATCGCTAGGGAAAGCATCTGCGTTATCGCCTACACCGTCGCCATCCGCATCGGAATTTTCACTCGCATCACTCGGGAAAGCGTCACCTGAATTGCTGTAACCATCTCCATCGTCGTCTGGGCAACCGGTCAAATCTTGTGTTGAAGTACCCGCATCATTTGGACAATCATCGTTGACATTGAGTACACCATCGTTGTCTAGGTCATCTTGAGAAATGAACTCAAAAGTAGATGATAGAATATGTGAGTTGTCATCCTTGTCCCAAAGAGTAATGTCGATTGTATCTGGAGTCAAACCTGATAATGGCGTCATCACAGTAATTGTTGTGTCATCGACAACAGTTCCTGTCACAGAACCGTATTGGCCGAATTGAACTCTAATTTCATTAGTTTGACTCACCCCTGTTGATTTGGTAGCATACTTCAAAACATCACTATCCTCATCGCTAAATGGGACGTGCATTACTCCATTTGGATCGATGATAATAGAATTTCCTTGGCCAACATCGCCTGTTGTTGAAATGAAACTCTTATCCCAAGAAGTGGTTGTAGGGTTGTACACCGCGTATTTCAAATCAAAGCCAGACCAAGAATTGTACACAATATGGGGGTTATCAGAGCTGTCCAGGGCGATTGATGGGTCTCGACCAGTATGTCCAGATGATTCGACAATAGTGGTAGTCCATTGGCTATTGGGGGCTCCCGTTGAGTAGCGCAAATCGTCATCTTTCTCATCGAAGTGAGCGATGTGAAATTGTCCCTGCCCGTCCATGACCATAGATGTCATGTATCCGGGATACAAATTGCTCGGAGAGGTTCCTGCATCAACGATATATGAGTCCCATGAACCGCTTTTGTCCGTTGCGATTAGTAATTTCGAATTGTCACGATTTTGGTAGGCAATGTAGATGTTATCGTTGTCGTCGATGACAATAGCTGAGTCACAACCACGATTATCCCCTGCTTCAACAACATCATACGCCCAACTAGACCCATCATGTGAGGCAATGCGAAGTCCATCACCGCATTGTTCTCCGCCTGAAGCAGCATAGGAAATATGCGGATGGTTGTTTGAATCAACGGCGATGCCGATAGGACCAAAATTTGCGTTTGAAGAGACTTCTTCGCTCGTCCAAATCGTTCCGTCATAATGCATGTAAACAAGCGTTTCAGACCAACTAGTGTATGTTGTGTACGCCAAGTGAAGGTCGTCATTATCATCAATGACCATGTGAATGTCCCAGCAGTAGGTGCTTCCACAATCGTTAATTTTTACTGAATTCCATGATGTTCCGTCATGGATACTGTGTCTAATCTGATAATTTCCACCGTTGATATGGGCAACGTGAAGATGGCCGTTTGAATCCATGACAATCGAGTTGAATCGCCCGGCTTGATCTGTATAGTCTAGAGTCGACTCCACCCATTGATGGTTGATTCCATCGTTTGTTGTATTAGAGAAGGCTAAATCTGAAAAGCCGCTACCTGTAATTGTGATTTCTTGACCACCACTAGTCCAACCGGAGGTTGGTGAAATAATTGCTTGAGTTGGGCTTGAATAGCGTAAATTATCATCCGAATCGTCCAAAATTGAGGTTTGTGTCAACATTGGAGAAGCTAGAACAGAAAGTAATACAGCAATCATAAACCATGCTCTCATACACATACCTGTGAACAGGATTTAAAATAATCTTTGGTAGCAAGTGTGTTACTTATGGCATACTACCCTTTACAACTGCCCATAATCCACTAATTTTCTTTTGACTGACAATTCGACCGCATATCGGAAACTTAACCAAGGCGTGATTAAGATCCTATTTCGCAAAGACCCCAATTGACATATGCTGCACTCATGCCGTCGTTGTACACTGAAATTATTTCCCATGACGCACTCAAAGTGACTGGCCCATCATAATGTTCTGAAGTTAGAGTCACTCTAACTCCCCAGTCATCGGTACTAATTTCCACCAACCCGGGGAAATTTAGTCTGCCTTCACGATAATGCATAACTGTATTATTCCAATCATTTATTTTCTGTTCATATTTTTCTTGCTTTTCTTTTCCTATTGCTTTCCAATCTGTCATTCTTTATTCCTCCTTATACTTCATTTGCTTGTGTTATTGCTCTCCTATTCCACGGCTCTACCCGTGATTGCTGAATTATTGTATTATCTTGTAAATTATACGCTGTAAGCACCGCTGGAGCGTCTAAATTGTGAAATACACATGTGTCTATACCAATTGCTGCTGAGCGCATTGTAGGAAGTAATACTGGCGAAAACCAAACCTTACCCCAGAACAACTTGCTATGCCCTGGCAAACCAGCCGTTGGTGTGTGTCCAAACACTACTGTTCTTTGTGAGTCGAGCGGTTCAGTTGCGAGATGAAATGGTTTACGAATATGTAGCATCTCAGTATCGGTTTGACAATCTAAATCGATTTCTGGATCATATCCTGCATGTACTAAACGCCATTTCTCCAAGACAATTTCACTAGGGAGTTGATTCATCCATACTTTGTCTTCCTCAATTGCCAAATCGAGCAATTCTGTAAGTTCATTACCGGTTTTATCTGTATAGGCATTAATGTACGAGGTTGCAGTAGCAAGGCCACCATTGTAAAGCCAAGTTGCTAAATCAATTCCTGGAGATTCTAATCCCTGTAGAGATAATGTTTCAATCATCATCTTTTCGTGATTGCCTTTTACGCAAACTATGTTGTCAGAAGTTTTAGCAAATTGTACAACATCATATGAATTAGGGCCCCTGTCTATCAGGTCTCCAAGTAATACAACATAATCGCCTTCTTGTGGATTTATTTTTTCCACAAGACTACGAAGGGTCATATTGAATCCATGGACATCGCCGATAACCCATACATTTTTGCCATTTTCTAGTGCTACCTGCAGCCACTTTTCAATTAATTCATTCCTCATTTTATCACCATAATTCAATAGCTTCTAGCCTATATAAATCCGTCTAAATTATTCTGTTTTCTTTCTATTTTTATACTCTAAACCACGTCGAAATAGATATCTTTTTGCGGAAGAGTAATTTGACTTTCTTCTGCCAATTGTTGCTCTTTTTCTGGTACTACAAACGGCATGACTACCAGATTATCTAAGTCGAAATTGACTCTAATACTATCCAATGTTTCTTTCATTAAAGCCAATCCAATTCTACATTCAAAGTGATCTACAACGCAGATACAACGTACATTATAATTACCTGAATTTTGAATTGTAAAACCCATTCCCTCCATGAAATGAATTTTACCAATATTTTCTAATTTAGAGAAATTCATCGCCCACGCTCTATTGTCATGGCTCAAAGCCACATTAGTATCATGGTCTGTTAGTTTTGGAAGGCTATCGGTATCCCAATTATCTGCTTGGTTTTTCTGGCTAGTTTTTTGTTTCATATTATTCACATTCCCTGATTATCTGGTCCCATCAAAGGTTAACGTACAATACCAAATTCTGTATTCTCTAGGAGTCATGTCCGTTGGAACCTCAACTTCGATTGTTTCACCGATGTATTCTTGTGCTTTCTCGACAAATTCGGGATAATCACGGCGTAACTTACTAGTGAAGTGGGTGATTCCTGCCCAATCTATATTTTCCTCCTTCATTATTGCACTACAAACCATATTTTCTGCAGCGGTTAAAGATTTCTTAATCGATACGCATGGTTTGGTATAATTATAACGCAGATATTTGCTTACATGTGTCACATACATTCGTTTTGTTTTTTTGTCTATTTGTTTTTGTTTCATACTCATTTTTATTCCTCCATTTTTTACTCTGTAAAGATGCAACTGATTGTTAATCTAAAATCAGCCGACACCCGTATTGTTTGTCAAAAAACTGACAAATTAAAGAGGCTGATTATTAAATCCCTCTACCTTCCATCTCTGCGATATAAGCAGCATCCAGCGTACGCTTGCATGCTGCAGGGTTACTGCAAATGTGATCTGGTAAGACGCCACGATGAAAGCCGCAGGCCTTACCGAAGTAGTACCTAGCCTCAGAAGAGTTAAATGAACTCACTCAAGCCACCTCCATGCTCTCAACAACTGATATATCTGGGAGCCCATCTTCTTGTAGTGGTTCTTCTTGAACTTCAGAAACATAAGGAACTACTACTGCGAAAGGAGCAAGTTCTAGGCGCCCGCCAACTGCCTTAACAGTGCACTTAAGCATAGCTAAACTCACCAAGGCTTGTTCATGACTGCTGACTGTAATGCAACGGACAACTAGACCGCCCACGTTCTGAATAGTTACTCCGAGTTGTTCGATGTACTGGTAGCGACCAAGGTTCTCAGAGTGCAGGAAATCGAGTAGAAACTCTTTGTTGCTTTCGCTGATGCTGCTAATGACATCATCTGAGCTGATAATAGGCAGGTCAGAATGGTCTATGGTTAAGTGCTCAGGGCAGGCTTCTTCGCGTGTTGGTGTGTGTATCATAATTTCTCTCTCCTTCACAGTGTAGTATAATGCTGCTTTATATATCAACTTCAAATCAAAAAAGACCCTCAATAAGACGGTTACTCTCTCGCTCATCAGTCGTTTTTTCTCCCTTTGTCAGTGTTATCTCTCCTCATAAATGCATCCAATTTCAGAGTACTTAAACTATTAAAAAATTAAGTGTAATACTGCTCTAATATTGTAAATACCTAGTCGAATAAAGCATCGGTTTTGAAAGGTTTAATTATAATCGTTTACTGGAGAGAATGTGGCTACAATTCCAACTTTGGAAATGATAAGACACATTAATGGTAATCGGTTTAATTTAGAATATAAAGAAGAGGTTTATTCTACCCTAAGTCGAGATAATGGTGGCCCATTACATACTAAATTATGGGAATGCAATAAGACGAATGATAGGCATACATTGAGAATAGACCAGAATATCTTTGAACAAATTCTAAAAAAAAGAGGCCCCAGAGGGAGAAAAGGCAAATCCGTTGGACGGCCAGCATTTGGAATTAGACATTTAATCCGTCGTGAATTAATGTTAATTTTTCATATGGATGTCGAGAAAATTGTTGAAATATTAAATTCGAATCCAGAGTATAAGAGTGGAAAAAAGAAAGATACTACTCTTGTAATGCCAAATCTCTCGATTGCCATCAAGGAATTGGTTGAAGAAATATTATCTAAAGACAATAATTTGCAACATCATCCTGTGTTCAGAAGAATGTGGGCTCCCTGTGCTTGCAGATTACTAGAGTTGGCCTGGATTAACAAACCTAAACATGAGTCAATGAAATAATTGCTTTAATTTCGGCAGTAGAACAACTTCCTCCAACCTTTATAAAAGAACAGTCAAAAATGATTTTCTAAATATGACCTAATTTCAGACCTCACTTCCGGACTTGGAGAGAAGTCCGCTAGTATGTATCATCTTCGTCTTCGTATCAATGATATTAGGAACAGTATGACAATAATTAATACGACTGCAGTTGCGATTTGTATCTCCGATTCAGATAATACTGCTGATTCTTCCTCATCAGTATCCGCTTTATTGTCTTGTGAACCATCATTATCGTCATTTGTTGTAGAATTGGAATTATCACTTGGAAGTCCTGAATCAGTCTCATTTGTTTCGTCATCTACATCGTCGTTTGGTTCACTTGTATTATCTGGAATATCTTCAACTGAATCATCTATTTGGTCAACCACATTAAAAATTACAGAAGTTGATGCAAGACTCGATGATTTGCCCAATGAAGATGCTAAAGGTCCATCTGATTCTGTTATGGTATATTCCCAAATACCCTCTAAAAACATTGGATCTTCATAGAAAAAGCCCAATCCAGTAGTTAACCATCCAGGTTGAGCAATTCTAAGTCTGAGACCAATGCTACCAAAAATATCATTTTCTGATGTTAATGTTGAATATGAGTAATAGTCTACTAATTGCCCTATTTCTTGATTTATTGGCTCATTTAGTTGTAAGGAATTATCTGAAGTCTCCGAGAATATCAAATGAGATAAAGTTCCTGAATTACTAATCTCTAATTGTAAATCAATGTCTAAATATAGATTATAATCAATAGCAATTCCAAAGGTTAAAAGTGGAATTTGTGAACCAGGAATATTACCTGCTAAGGAGTTAATGTAGTCCATCAAGTCTAAAGTTGGAATATCAAAATACAATGAAACATTATTGTTCAAGTCAGTTGAAGGCCCATGAGAATCTACTACTGCTAAATCTCCCCAGTAATACACTCTGTCAAATAAACCGACTGGAATCCAAGTTTGACCATCATATAATGGGGTTTGCATAGGCATTGGTAAATCATATATTGTCTCATTACCCGATTCCATATCAACAATAAATAAGGCTAAATTCACCTTCATAGCAGTCTCGGTTAATGTTGATTCGTTGGTTATTTGTA
>ENA-ORDA01001196-ORDA01001196.1-marine-metagenome-genome-assembly--contig:-NODE-1196-length-22794-cov-8.605978_pt1 | contig 22794 bp, 3 predicted proteins | sample MGYA00237778_ERZ508506 | MGnify/ENA primary metagenome ERZ508506 (study PRJEB26177, sample SAMN06267891) | marine metagenome | isolation source: Monterey Bay, California, USA | place: Pacific... | reverse complement strand
AATGAAAGTTCAATAGCCACAGTTACTATTACAGTTACTGGAGTTAATGATATGCCAACAGTTGAGGAAATTACTAAAACTGTAGATGAAAACAGTACTACTGAGATTATTCTTTCAGGAAACGATGCTGAAGGTTCAGCATTAGTATATTCTTTAGTCACTCAACCAAACGATGGTACTTTTACATTTGATACTGCTACGGGGGTCGGATCATATGTACACAACGGAAATGAAAATGCTAGTGATACTTTCTCATATAAAGTTTGCGAAGATGGAACTACAAACTGTAGTTCATCTCAAAATATAGTTATAACAATCACAAATGTTAATGACTCGCCTATTGTGGCTGATACAGTTAATACACTTTTGGAAGGTGGTAGTGTTCAAACAACTTTATCAATTTCTGATCCTGAGGGATCGGCTTTAACTCTTTCTGTTTCAAGTGATGGTGCAAATGGAACATCAACTGTCAGTGGAAGTGAAATAACATATACTCATGATGGTAGTGAAACAACATCTGACTCTGTGACATTTAGTGTTTCTGATGGAACTTTAAGTTCAACAGGAACAATTACTTTTACCATAAATGCAGTTAATGATGCTCCAACTGGTGTTGCCGATACATATTATATAAGCCTTACAGATACTTTAAAAATTTCAAGTAAAGTTGGTGTTTTAAGAAATGATACTGACTCGGATTCAAAATTTGAAACTATATCCTCTAGTTTAGGTAGTACTGCTCCAGCTTCTGGAAATCTTGAATATAATTCAGACGGATCTTTTAGCTATATAGCTACTTCAACAACTGGCTTTAACTCTGATACATTTTCTTACATACCATCTGACGGAAGTTCTTTTGGTAGTGAAGTAACCGTTACTCTTGAAGTTGTTGACATTACTGTTGATCCTAATGCTTATGATAATGTAGAAGCATCAACTTTAGATATTACAGCTGCAAATGGATTACTCTCAAACGACAAAGACGTTAACAATTTAGCTTTAACCGCTGCAATAGCTACTAATCCATTATATGGTACTCTTACTTTAGCTGATGATGGAAGTTTTTCTTATGTGCACGACGGTTCAGAAAATTTAAGAGATGTATTTACTTATAATGTAACAAATGCAAATGGAGATATTAGTAAAACTTCTTTTGCTGTAATAACTCATACAAATGTAAACGACTCTCCAACATCTGCTGGAACTGCATTAACAATTAATGAAGGTGCAAGTTCAACTTTCACTCCAACATATATAGATACTGATACTGATTTATCTTCGATTGTATTTACTATTACTGGTGATGTTTCTAATGGATCACTTGTTAATAATGGAGACGGAACTTTTTCTTATTCACACGCTGGATCAGAAACTACATCTGATTCTTTTGTTTATACAGTCTCAGATGGTGAATTTACTATTTCTGATGTAGCAGGTACAATCTCAGTAACTGCAGTTAATGATGTTCCTGTGGTTTCTGCTTTAGAATATACTTTAGATGAAGCAGGTTCTCAGGTTTTAGCTTTCGCATCAACTGATGCAGAAAGCGATTCTGTTACCTACTCGGTTTCTACAGATCCTACAAACGGTACTGTTGTTTCAAGCGACGGTGTATTTACTTATACTCATAATGGATCAGAATCTAGTTCTGATACTTTTCAATACGTAGCAAATGATGGAACTGGAAACAGTCAGCCGGTTTCTGTTACAATTACAGTTACACCTGTAAATGACGCTCCAACTGTTACAGCTGGAACAATAAGTTTAAATGAAGGTTCAAATTCATCAATAACATTATCTGCCTTGGATGCTGAGGGGGATGCTATGACTTATGCAATTGCTACTGCTCCTACTAATGGAACAGTTACTTTAGATGCTGCAACGGGTGCGTTGACTTACACACACAGTGGTGGTGAAAACACTTCTGATACATTCACATTTACATCAAGTGACAGCGCTTTAACAAGTTCTGCTGGAACTGTAACTGTAACGGTTACAGCTGTTAACGATGCTCCAGTTATTTCTGCAGATACTTTTGCCGTGGATCAATTTGATGAAGTGACTTTCAATATTCCAGCTACTGATGCTGAGGGTAACAGCCTAACTTATACTATTGAAACTGATCCAACAAAAGGAACCTTACTTGATAATGGTGGAGGAAGTTTTACTTATTTTAATAATACTCCTACTAGTGATTATAATGATGCTTCTGATGCTGCTGAAGTTACTACTGATACTTTTGTTGTAAAAGCAAATGATGGTTCTTTGGACAGTGCAGATACAACATTAACTTTTAATGTAACTGAAATTGACACAACTATTCCTCAAGTTCTTTTAACATCTTCTAGTTCTTCAATGACAGAAACTTCTGATGGTTCTGCTTCATTAACGGTGAATGCAGTTCTTATTAGTAATGATTTTTATTCAGTAAGAAGAGACATGAACGCAACACCTGTAAGTGCTGGTGCTGAAAATTCATTAGGACTAATATACCTTGGAGAATCAAATGGAAAAAAATATTATATTTCAAGAAATGATGGCAGTGGTTCTAATGTTACTGGTAGTGAAACATATTCAACAGCCTCAACAGCAGCCAAAAATTTTGGTGGTTATTTAGCAGTTTTCGAAACAGAAACTGAACAAACAAACGTAAACAACTTATTAAAAGCACAAAGTGGCTTAGCTGGAAATCAGTTTTGGATTGGCTATCAATATAATTATGAAAGTCCTGCAGGTTTTATATGGGCTAACGGATGGACAGGTGGTGGTGGCACCATGTATACAGATTCAAGTAATTTTAATGTTAGTGACTCACCAGTGAGTAGAAGATACGTTTATTTCCAGTCTTCTAGTAGTGATAATGGATATTGGGATAATACAGCAAGTGGAAATTATCGTTACATTTTAGAATTTGATAATAATGTTTCAGCAGCATCTGGAAAAGCAGTTGATTTAGTTATAACAACGAACAGTGCAGATTCAAATGGAATAGCCTTAATAGGTACTGATTACAGTTTGTCAGCAACAACATTAACAATTCCTGCTGGTTCTTCTTCAGCCTCAATTACTATTAATGAAGGAGCAGCAAATACTACTGATGAGCCTACAGAATTAATTGCACTTACAGCTGCATTAGCTGGTAGTGAAGCAGATGCTAGAATAAAAAGCAGTCAAAAAACGTTATCAATTAACCTAATCGATGATGATGATACAGCAGTTACTTGGTCAACAGGTGGAACTGTAACTGAAGGAACGGACTCTTCTGTTGCTTTAACGGCAACTCTTAATAATGTCAAGCCGTTTGACACTGCAATTACATTAAACATTTCAGGAACAGCTACTGTTGAAGACGATTATGCTTCTGACGATGATGGTTATCTTACAACTGTTAAGCAAATAAATGAAGCTTATGGACTTGTTCAAGATAGTAACGGAAACATTTACGTTTCCTCTTCAAACTCGAGACAAATTTTCAAAATTGATACAAGTGGAAATCAAACAACTTACGCTGGAACTGGAGTATGGGAAAATGGTGTTCCTCCGTCTACTGGTACACCAGCTTCTTTAGCACTATTTAGAGAAATTAAAAGTATGGCTATAGATACTTCGGGAACTGATGATATACTTTACTTAGTTGATCAAAGATTAATTAAAAAAATTAACCTTACAACTAATCTTGTTTATTACATAACTGGAACAAATCAAACATGGCAAAATTCATTTACTAATGGAGAATTTGACGAAGCTTATTTTGGAAATATTGAAGATATTACAGTTTCCAATGATGGTGCTTCATTATATGTTTTAGATCAAAATGCGATTCGTAAAATCACTGATCTAGCTGGAGACGGAAGTGTAACTACAATTTCTGGACAATGGGACTGGGATTACAGAGATGGAACACTCTCACAAGCTAGATTTGAAGGACCTCAAGGAATTGATATGGATACTAATGGAAATCTTTGGGTTAGACAGTACGGAAAACTAAGAAAAGTAGATCTTTCAGCTGACAGTGTAACCACTGTACTTTCAAATATGCCGTGGGGATCTGGTGATTTAACAATCGACTCTTCAAACACTATTTATTTTGCTGATAGAAATGAAGCTCGACTTTATGAGTATTCAATTACTAATGGAGATTTATATACTTTAATTGACTCAAGTAACGATAGAGGAACTGTTGATGGTATTACTAAAGATGCAAAAATTGAAAGACCAACCCAACTTTTAGCTACTGCGTCAGCTTTATATTTTACGCAGAGATTAAATGGATCAAATGGTGGATTGAGAAAAATAGATTTTATAAATAAATTAAGAATTCCAGCGGGTCAGTCCTCTGGAACATTTACACTTTCAATTATAGACGATGGTGTTTACGAAACAGCTGAAACAATCAATGTTAAAGTAACTGCTGCAGAAAATATTCAATTTGATAGTTCAAATGTCGTTGAATATTCACTTGCAGATAACGATACTGCTCCAAAAGTGTCATTAGTTTCTAGTTCTGACATTATTGCAGAAGAAGGTGGAAAAGCAATTCTTACATTCCAACTTGGTGATGCGTCTGAGTCTGGAGGTAAACTAGACATGAGTCCAGGTTTAAAATCAAGTTATATTTATTTAGGAGAAAAAGACAATCATAAGTATTATTTATCAGATAATCACCAATCTTATACAAGCGCCAAACAAATAGCAACTGACGCTGGAGGTTATCTAACTGCAATAGATTCTGCAGTAGAAAATTCCTTTATAAGGGATCAAATGCAAAGCGCAGGTTACAATTGGGAAAGTGTTTGGATTGGATTTAATGACGAAGAGACCGAAGGAACATTTAAATGGGTAAACGGAAGTAAATCTACTTATGTTAATTGGCAAAATGGAGAACCTAATAATGCAGGAGGAAGAGAAGATTATACTGAGCTTATGAACAACGGTTACTGGAACGATCTTCCAAATGACCACAATAGAAGATACGTAGTTGAATTTTCAGGCTCTATATCCTCTGTTGATACTGTAATTGAATACGCGGTTACTGGATCTGACGGTTATGAAACAGAATTTGATAACATCGTTGGAACGGGTTCTGTTACTATTTCAGCAGGTCAGTCAGTTAAGACAGTAGAGGTTGCTGCTTCATCAGATACAGCTAATGATCCAATTGACTCGATTACTTATACTATCACAGGTGTTACTGGAGATAGTGCCGGTGCTCAACTTGGTACAGATTTAAGTAAAACAGTTCAAATTAATGATAATGATGCTCCAGTTTTAAGCTGGGCTGCTTCAGCTGCAACTCTTGAAGAAGATTCAGGTACAGTTTCTGTTACTGCTACAATTGAAGGATCAATAACAAAATTATCCTCAAGTACACTAAATGTAAATGTCAATCCATCCAGTGATGATACTGCTGTTTATGGATTAGATTACGAGATTGTTGAGCTTAATCAAGTAAGTACGTTTGCTGGTTCAGGTCAAACTGGTTCTAATGATGGAATCGGAACTGATGCGAAATTCAGATATCCAATGGGTTCTGTGTTAGATGCTTCAGGAAATTTATATGTTGCTGATAATGACAATAACTTAATTAGAAAAATAGATATTAGTGGAAACGTGACGACTTGGGCTGGAAACGGAGACTGGGCTCATGATAGAAATGAAGGATCAAAATTAGATGTTGGGTTTGCAAGACCAGCAATTTTAGTATTTGATGCTTCAGGAAATATGTACGTGGCTGAAAATGGAAGACAAAGAATATCTAAAATTGACACATCCGGAAATGTAACTCATGTTTCAGGAGATGGAGAATGGGGAGATGCAAGTGGAGATAAAAACTCAACTCAATTTAGAAACATTTCAGGAATGGCGTTTGACTCTAGCGGTAACTTATTTGTTTCTGAAAGAGATAATCATAAAGTTAAGAAAATAACTTTTGACCCATCAAGTGGAGCAGCTACCTCATCTGATTTTGCTGGTTCAGGTTCTTATGCATTTGACAATGGCAATGGTACAGATGCATCATTTAGACATCCAAATGGTATAGCTATTGATTCAAATGATAACTTATATGTGTCGGATCAAAATAATCACAATATTAGAAAAATCACTTCATCTGGAGATGTTACAACTTATGCTGGAAATCCAAATGAAAATGGTGGTTGGGGTCAAAAAGACGGTTCATTAACTACGGCAAGATTTAGATCTCCAGGACCACTTACAATAGATACAAATGGAGATTTATGGGTGGCTGATCAAGGTGCAAATACTATAATTAAAATTGATGTTTCAGAAGGATATGTTTCAAGATTTGCAGGTAAAGTTATTGACAATAATTCTCACTCTGATGGAACACTGGATGAAGCGAAATTCTCAAGACCTTCATCAATTTCGTTGAATAGTACTTCAATTTTTGTTGTAGATAACGAATCACACAGAGTTAGAAAGATTGATCTTTTACCTTCAATTACGATTCCAGCAACTCAAACTTCTGCAAGTATAACTCTAAGAGGTATTGACGATTATAACTTTGAAAATGCTGAATCAATTACTTTAGGAGCTGGTTCAACTACTAATGTAGATGCAACTAGTTCATTTGCTAATTTATCTATAACTCTTAATAGTGGCGATCCACTTCCAGTTGTAAGATTATCTTCTCAAGAAGATGTTCTTGATGAAACTGGGACAGTTGAACTAAAAGTGTCTTTAAGTGACAGTTTTTCAAGTTCTAAATTAGATATGATTCAAGGTTCTAAATCTGAATTTTTCTATTTAGGAGAATACAACGGTTCTAAATATTATTCATCAAGAAGTAATGACCGTTTACAATTTGATGATGCTAATTCTAGAGCAGCTGAACTTGGAGGTCAATTGGCTGTAATTACAAGCTCAGGTGAACAAGATTTTATTGTTAATGGTATTTACAATAATGATCCTGATTTTTCAGTTGATAATAACAGATGGTTAAGTCATTGGATTGGTCTTGAGTTCGACAAAGATGATGACACGCCAGTTTGGGAATGGACTAATGGAATTGTTTCAAACTATTCAGCTTGGGTAGACGAATGGCAAGAAAAATATGATAATAATAGAGAAGCTGCTTATTTACATACAGACGGTACATGGCACAGTAATGAGAAACGAAATCATAGAAGATATGTCATTGAATTTTCATCAGCTATTTCTGATGCAAATACAACAATTGGATTAAATTTTGATGGATCAACTGCGACTGCTGATGCTGATTTTACATCTGACTTGTCTTCTGGAAATGTTGTGATTGCAGCTGGTAGTGCAAATGCTACAGTAACTTTAACAGGTGTTAGCGGAGATGGTGATGAGCCAATAGAAGTTGTAACTGTTAATCTTGCTTCTGCCGAAGGAGGAACTTTAAGTGATACTGATAATTCAGCTTCCTTTAATATAAACGATAGTGATTTACCTGTGGTAACATTATCTATAGAAAATGATGTAACAGAAATTTCTGAAAATGGAGGAACTGTTAATATTTTAGCTTCACTATCAAATGAAAAATTAAATTCAGTTTCAATTCCATTTGCTTTTGCAAGCTCTGGAGAAAAGATTGCAATTTTTGATAAGGATTATGAATCTACTGATATAAATAAAGTTTCTGAATTCTTTGGAGACGGAAATACAGGATTTGTTGATGGAGATGATTTAACATCTTCTAGATTTTCAGGTCATGTAGGTAACTTAAGTAATGATTCAGCTGGAAATATATATTTTGCAGATACTGACAATAGAGTAATTAGAAAAATTGATGCAAGCGGAAACTTAACAACGTGGGCTGGAAACGGTAATTGTTGTGATGACCAGTCTGATAGATTTAGAACGGACACTGATTTAAGAAGGCCAAGATCAATAGCTTTTGATTCATCTGGTAATGCTTACATAGCTGAGAGCGGAGCCAATAGAATTGCTAAGATTGATACTTCAGGAAATTTAACCAGATGGTCAGGTGATTTCAATTATGGAAGAAATAACGGTGAGGTGTCTCAAGCTACATACCAAGACCCAATGGATTTATTATTCGATTCACAAGGGAATTTATTTGTACTAGAACAACACAGTATTAGAAAAATAGAATTTTCTGGTGACCAGGCATCTATAAGCGATTTCGTTGGTAATGGAAATTGGGGAGATAATGATGGAACTGGAGCAGATGCACAGTTTGGTGATGTTCAAAGTTTTACAATTGATTCAAATGATAATATTTATTTTGCTGATAGAGCACACCAAAGAATCAAAAAGGTAACACCTGATGGAGTGGTAACTACAATAGCTGGTAATGGAAATTGGGATTTTGCAGATGGTTACGGAACTGGAGCTAGATTTAGACAACCAAGCGGTATTTCTATTGATTCTGATGATAACTTGTATGTTGCTGATCAGGAAAATAATAGAATTAGAAAAATAGAATTAACTGCCGATGGAAGGTATAAAGTTTCCACTTTGGCAGGTGATGGTGATTACGGTTCTGTAAATGGAGTAGGTAGTCAAGCTCAATTTAAAAGACCGGAATTAACATTAGCTAATAATGGAGTTTTATATGTTTATGTTAGAGATGAATCAAAAATTAAAAAAATTGATTTAAATCCACAAATTATAATTCCAGCTGGTCTAAAAACAGCAAGCTTTAATATTTCTGGTATTGATGACATTTCTTACGAATCAACAGAAACTATAAGTATTACACCATCTGTTTCTGGTGGAACTTTAGCTAGTTCGGATCCACTTTCTTTAAGTTTAACAAGTGATGATGCGATACCGTCAGTTAAAATTTCAACTGAAAACGCTACTCTAAAAGAAAATGGTGGAACTGTTCAAGTTAATGTTGTATTGACAGATGCAAGTGGAGGTACTGGAGCTTGGAAAAACAGTGATCTACCAGAGAATGCTCAGAACGATTTCGACTTTGTTGGAGAGTATAAAGGTCATAAATATTATTTCTCAAAATTTGGTACTTCATGGACAGCTGCAAATCAAAACGCATTAGAACTTGGAGGTCAAATGCTTGTGATTGACGACATGGAAGAGCAAAATTTTGTTCAATCCATTATGATCCATAATGGAACTTGGGTAGGAACTAAGGCTGAAAATGGACCTTGGACTAATAATTACGGAGACAGTACCTTTACAAACTTTGATTATTCACCTGGTAATAATGAAAATGGCTATGTTAGAACGTATGGAAATCAATGGTATAGTCATGGTAATAACGACAACACTCACTTTATAGTTGAATTTGGACCAGTTAAGACGTCTGAACTGCCTTCATCTGTTAATTTAGTGTTCACAGGAGATGCAACTGGTGAGGATTATACAAGTTCAGTAACAGAAACTATTACAGTTCCTGCTGGATCTCAATCAGTATCGTTTGTTTTAACCGGAGTTGATGACACATTAGATGAAACTATTGAAACTATTTCAATTGGTCTTGCAATACAAACGGACAGTGAAGGAAACAGTATTTCAAACGTTGTTTTATCTGATGAAAATTCTATTGATGTTAAAATTAGTGATGACGAAGCACCTGTTGTGAGTTTTACAACATCTGTAACTGAAATGCCTGAAAATAATGGAACTACTGTAGTTACTGCAACTCTTTCGAATGCAAAACTTGAACCTACATCTGTTTCATTATCCCTTCAAGGAACTTCAACCACATTGATAGATTATAATGTTTCAGCCATATACGAATATTCTGCATTTGCAGGAAAAAATGACGATTATGGTTCAAGAGATGGAGTTGGTGACCAAGCAAGATTCTCTAGATTACAATCTATAACTGATTACCTTGACGGTTCATTCTTGGTTGCGGACAGAGATGCTCACGTAATTAAGAGAGTTTCATCTGATGGAACAGTTTCAGCTTTCTTGGGTAGAGATTACAATTGTGATGGTAATGAAAATTCCGGAGATGCTTCGGAAAGAGGAATATGTGATCCATTGGCAATTGCAGCTGATCTTGCTAATGGAAATGTTTTTTGGCTTAGAAATAGACAAATTATGGGTTATAATCCACTTGACAATCAAATATCAATGGTTTATGATGGTGAAGGTGATAATATCGGATGGCTAGGAGGTATAGCTGTTTTGAACTCTGAAATATATTTCTCCGATAGAGAAAGACATGTTATCTATAAATTAACATGGAATGGATCTGGGTTTGATAAATCAGTTGTAGCAGGTCAAATGAATCAATCAAAAGATTGGTGGATGTATGATCAAAATAGTGCAAATCCTGTTTCAACATCAGACCCCTCATTATGGTATCCAACTCATTTGACAGCTGACCCTGCAAATAATAAAATTTATGTAGGTTCAGGTATGAGAGATTGGAATAATGATTGGGGATTAAGAGCTCATGTTCAGGTAATCGATTTAAATAACAGTTCTGTTTCCAGTTTAAGAAATACTGCATTATACTACGCTAATTCAATTGGATATATGCCATTTGGAAAAGTCGCGGTAGGATCTGATGGAAAAGTTTATCTTCCATCTGATTATGGTCTTGTTGCAGTAGTTGATTTTACTGAAACAGGTGAAGATTATGTCGCTCAAACTATTAATAATGAAAATTTTAGAGAGCCTTATTCGGCTTTAATAAAAGAAGGTTCGTTGTATGTTACTAACCAGAACAGTATTGCTAAAATTGGTCTTGGTGCTTCAATTGATATTCCAGCCGGTTCAGATACGAACAATATAACTTTGACAGCATTTAAAGATGTTTCGTTTGAAGAAGACGAAACAATTGATATCAAAGTAGGATCTATTTCTAACGGAACTTCAGAATCGAATGATATAGGAGTTGTTACTATAATTGAATCAACAAGACTTACAAAAGTAGATTCTCCCTTTGAAGGAGTTGAAAACGGAAAAGTTAGTTGGGGAGATTATGACAGAGATGGTGATATGGATTTACTTTTAATGGGTCAAGGATCTGATGGAACTATCACCAATGTTTACAGAAATGATGGAAACGATGAAAGTGGTAATCCAAAATTTGTTAATACGAGCCAAAATTTCACTAAATACATTGGAGGTGATATTGAATTTGTTGATGTAGATCAGGATGGATGGCTTGATGTTGCTGTAACAGGTGTTTCTCCTCAAGGAAGAAAATCTGAACTTTACATGAATAGAAACGGAGAGTTCTTTGAGCTTAATACTGATTACGTTGTTGAAGGATTATCTCAAAGTGATATGGAATGGGCTGATTTAGATGATGATTCTGATCAAGATTTAATCATTACAGGAATTGATTCTAATAATCAAACACGAACGTATTATTACACTAACCTTGGTAACTTTAATTTCTTTAAAGAAGAACTGTTCGAACGTCAATCAGAAGGAGTTCAAAGAGGAGAAATTGATATTGTTGATAGGGATAAAGATGGTGATAATGACTTGTTTATTACAGGTGTCAATAACAATGAAAATATTAGAAGAATGAATTTTAATAATACTTATTATTATTATAATCCTCAAAATAATGTTAATACAGGTTTAGCTGATGGAAATACAGAGTATTTAGATATTGACGGAGATGGTGAACTTGATTATCTTACTATTGGAAGAAGAGAAGATAACTCTGAACAGGTTTTTGTAGAATCTAATTTAATGACATTCAACTTACCTAGTTTGAAAAATACTGATTTCGATTTTGCCGATTACAACAATGATGGTATGAGTGATTTAATTATTACTGGTGAAGATCAAAATTCTGGGGTTGCGGTTTCTAAATTATATTTGACTTTTAAAGAATTATACGGATCTGAATTTAGACTTCTTGAATCTGATTTGACATTAGATGGTTTAAGAGAAAGTAGCGCTGACTGGATCGATTACGATAGTGATGGTGATTTAGATTTATTTTTAACAGGTTTAGATGTCGATGGTAAACCAAAATCGATATTATATAAAGCTGAAAATAGATTTAATACTAACCAGGCGCCTACTGCTCCTAAGAATGTTCAAGCATTCCCTTATGGAGGAAATGGTAATATGTATATTCAATGGGAGTCTCCAGATGATGATAATTCATCATCATTTAGATATGCCGTTAGAATAGGAACTGAGCCTGGAGCTAGTGATATACTTTATGCAAATAGTATTACAGATACTGAATCTGCAAACTTTGGATCAACATTAATTGATATTCCTGGTTTATTGACAAGAAATAATATAAACGTCCAAGTTCTTCCTGGAACCTATTATATTTCTGTTCAAGCTATTGATGGAGGAAATATTGGTGGTCCTTTCTCTGAAGAAATTTCTGTTGAAGCTGATTATGCTTGGAATTTACAGAGACTAGGAGGAATTATTGATAGAAGACTTGATACTGATGAATCTTCTCAAATTAAGTTCATGGACATGGATAAAGATGGAGATATGGATTTAATTGGTTCAAATGTGGGTACAAGATACAGTGGAAGACAAGCCATTAATATTTTAGCTTTTCAAAACGATATCTTCCAACCCAAAAAAGGATTTTCTGGTGGAGATTCAACTTTTGAAATAGCTGATTTCAATAATGACGGTAATGAAGATATAATAATGTCTGTAGATGAGGGTACTGGATCTAGGATTACAGTATTGTTAAATACTTATGATCAAGATGAAGAAAGAGTAGCTCAAGGAGGGGAAAGAGAATATTTTACTGAAAGAAACTTATTCGAAGATGATAATTTCTTTCCTAGTCTATTTAATGTAAAATTTGCTATTAAAGATCTTAATAATGATGGATTATTAGAAATCATTGCGGCAGGTGAATCCTCTAAAATTTCATCCGAAGCAACTGCAAAAATTGGAATAGTTTCAATTAATCCATTTAATGAAGACAATTCTATAGGATTTGACAACTTCACATTCTCTGAAGTAACAGATCTTGGAGGAGAAGAATTGACAAGTTTAAGTTTTAGTTCTTACGATTTTGGAGATATTGACAACGATGGAGATTATGATTTCTTAATTTCTGGTTATTCATTTGACGGGTACAAAACTTATCTATATGAAAACAAAAGAAAATTAGACGATAATGGTGCAGTAGTTCAGCCAGTTGAAGTCAATTACGAGTTAACAAATAATAATTTTGTTTCTGTAAAAGATGGAACAACCCAGTTTGTGGATATCGATCAAGATGGTAAATTAGATATTATATTTAGTGGACAATCTTCTGAAGGAGATGTCTTTAGAGCTTATAAAAACACTGGAAATATTGATAATTTTGCTTCAATTGATATTGGTCTACCAGCTGTTAGAAATGGTAACTTTATTTTTGGAGATATATTTGGAGAAGGTAGAAATGATGTAATTTTCTCTGGAACGGTTACAGGTCAAGGTACATTCTCTAGACTAGCATTTCTTCCACCAGGAGAAACAAAATATATCGAATCTAATTACGATTTATTTGTCGACAATGGAAAAATTGGTTTAGCCGATTTTGATGGAGATTTGGATACTGATTTAGTTCTTACTGGTAAATGGAGAAATGATCTAAGTAACAACGACTACAGAGGATTTGTTTATATTAATGTAAGAGGATATGCAGGAGATGCTGGAGTTGCTAATAACAATGATGATATTAAAACTTCAAGTGTTAATGGAGTGAAGCAACAATCAAATGACGGTGCTTCATCCTCTGGATCATCATTAAATACAAGACCTGAACCTCCAACGTCAATTTCATATCAAAGACAGAGAATTGGAGATAAAACTTATGAAGTTGTGATTAATTGGAACTCAGGAACGGATAAAGAAACTCCGGATGAAGGTTTAACTTATTCACTTATGATTGGTACTTCTGAAGGTGCTCAAGATATTTTAGCAAGTGGTGCTAATTCTGATGGAGTTCGTGCTACGGGTACACGAGGTAATGCTGAGAATAATAAATCTTGGAAAGTTGTCCTCAAAGAAGGACAGTATCACGTAGCTGTTCAAGCAGTTGATGCGAGTTTTATTGGAAGTAAGTTTAGTGAGTCCTTTGAATTCACTGTTGCAAACTCAACTAAGCTAGGAGATTCTAATGGTGATGATTCTGTAAATATTTTAGATTTAACATCGAATGTAGATTATATTTTAGGAAATACACCAGCAGTTTTTGTTAACGAAGTTGCTGATGTAAATGGTGATGGTAAAATTGATGTTGCTGATATTTCTGGTATAGTTAATATCATTATGAACGGTACAACTGGTGCAGCTCAAGGATCTACATATGATCCTTATGTTTGGGAGTATTTCTCTAACAAACCAGTTGGAGATGCTACACTTGTTAGAAGAGACGGTAGAATTTTCTTAGAAAATGATAAACCAGTAACTTCATTACAGTTCTCTATTGATTCATCTGTTGAATATGAACTAAGCGAAGAATTAGATAATTTAACTGTTGTTAATTTTGTTGAAGACAACAAAAGAACTTTCTTAATCTATAGCTTTAATAACCAACCAGTTGATGAGTTAACGGATGTTATATTTGATTATTTAGATCTTAATGATGGAGATGATTTCGAAATCAATGATATGACAGCAGGTACTAAAGATGGTTTATTATTAAATCTTAAATACTCTGATGAAAGTTTCTTTGACGATTCGGAAAATGTTATTCAGATTTATCCAAATCCAGCTATATCTAACGTGAATCTATTGACTGATATTACTAAGAAAGTTGAAACTATTGAAGTAGATGTTTATAACGTCTTAGGAGTTTCAGTTTATAAAACTAGTATCGAATCAATGGGTAGATTAAACGATTTAGATGTTAGTATGCTATCATCTGGTGTTTATACTGTAAGAGTAAGAATGGTTACGGATAAAAACGAAGAAATAATTAATGTTCATAAACTTATTAAGAAATAATTATTTCTATGAGAAACCTAATTAAACTATTGATACTCCTTTTTGGAGTATCAATTTATGGCCAAGACACCCTGTCTGTAAAAGATGGGGCGTACGGTTATGACAAAGACTTTGTTATAGATATTGATTTAAAAACTGAAACTAAAATTAGAGCCCTACAGTTTGATTTAAATTGGAACGGCCCTGAATTTAACTATTTATCAACTTATAATCTTGACAAAGAAAGATTGGGTGGTGATGACTCAGATCATGTAATCACAGTAAAAGAAGTTTCTGACTCAAAATTAAGGGTGCTAATATATTCTCCTTCGAATATGGCTATTCCAGCTGGAGAGGGAAATTTACTAAAACTAGATTTTCATAATAGTCTCAACTACGGAGACTATTCTTTCGATTTATCAAGTGTTGTGGCTTCTAAAGAAGATAATTCTTCACTAGATGTTAAACTTGAAAATGGAAAAATAACTACTCTAGCTCCAAGATTTTTTAAAAGTGATGGCCCTCTATTTGATTTTGGTAGTATTTATATAGGATCAAAGAACGATAGAAATATTACTTTTAGAAATGATGGTAATAGTGATTTAACTATTTCGTTGGTTAGTAATGACTTGTCTAATTTCGTTATGTCACCAGATGTTGAATGGCCTAAAGTATTAACTTCAAATGAAGAGTTGAAAATAAATGTAGAATTTGAAGCAAAAACTAATGGAACATTTGAAGAGAAATTTTCTTTGTCCTCAGACGACCCGCTTTCAAAAGATACTGTTCATGAATTTATTTTTAAAGCAGTTGCTTACAATGAAAATAAACTTGTAGTTGAGAAAGATGTTGTTTCTTATAATGATCAGGTTGCTAAGGTTAAAGTAGGAATAAATGGCGATGAAGATATTACCAGCTTTCAATTTGATATTGACGTACAAGAAGAAATAACACTGGTTGATAGTAGTGCTAAACTTTTAATTACAGATACTGATCATATTATATCTTCAAAAATTAGAGAAAACAGTGATGGTAAAACAGTATTAAGAGTATTATGTTATTCACCTTCCAACGAAACCTTTAAACAAACTATAGGAGATGTTGTTGAGTTCTCATTGACTCCATCAAAGCTAGGACCAGGTATTTATCCTGTAAATATTAGTAACCCTGTGTTAACTAACTCTGGACTTGTTAATGTTGCCTCAAGTGTTGAGAGTGGAAGTCTTAATCTTAAAAGTGGTAAGTTGTCTTTTATTCCTGATGTTGAATTTAATATGGGAGATATTTATCAAAACAACTTTAATGAAAAAAATTTTAAGATAAAAAATACTGGAAACTTAGCGTTGAAAGTTTCTAAAATAACTTCAACTGATCCAGACTTAAATGTTGTAAATAGTACTCCCTTGGACTTGGATCCAAATAGTGAATTTCAAATTGACTTTTCATTAATCCCAAGTACAAGTGTAAAAGATTACAAATCATATATCATATTTGAACATAACGGCGGAAATGTTATTGATTCATTAATTATCTCTGGTAATTCAATTTTTAGAAATGAATTAAAACTTCAAGACGATCTAGTTGTAAAAGGAGAAGTTAACAATTTATTACTTGACCTTACAAATTCAAGTGAAATTAAAGGGGTTCAGTTTGATGTAAACTTACCAGCTGCTAAAAAATCATTTACTTGGACCTTAACTGCGGATTCAAATGAAGATTTTAATTTTGCAGAACTTGATAATGCAAAGGATCCAGGTATATCTCATTATGTTGGGGATGATATAAAATTTATAAATAATGCTGGAAGTACTCATCCTTTATTTATAGTTTCAAAGTTAAATGATGATGGAGGTTACAGTTCTGAAAATGAAGCTTTGGGTGTGACAAACCAAGGAGCAACCTCTGGTGAAGTTGTTGTAGATTTAAGTAAATTATCACCTGGAACGTACTACTATATCTGTGGAAATCATAAGTCCATGCAAGGAACAATTACTGTCTATCCGAAATTTTCAATCTCAATTGATAAATCATATTTAAATACTGAAAGAGCTTCTGATTTTAATATCTCTCAATCTTCAATAGGGCCATTAAAGTATAGGTTTTTGCTTTACTCTGATACCAGTTCAATCATTTCCGGAAACAGAGAAACATTATTAAATATCCCATTAGGACTTACTTCAATTTCTAATGCAGCAATGGATTTTGTTGATGGTAAATATCAAATTACACTTGAAAATATAATAATTTCATCAAATGATAATACTGATGTTTCTACTGTAGCAAGTAACAGTTCTGATATAGTTATTTCATCAGAAAATCTTTTTGATCCAGTTGTTGACCCAAATCAATCAGTTAGCCTAAAAGAAAACCCTATTTTAAATACAATTTTTTATAAGGTCAAAGCATCTGATTCGGACACATACAGTATTATAAAGGATTATGAAATTACTTCGGGTAATACTGATGATGCTTTTGGTATTTTGTCAGGTTCTGGTGAGTTATATGTTAATGTCCCTTCTAAAATTGATTTTGAAAATCTAGCCAGTTACTCTCTTGGAGTAACGGTTTCTGATGGTGCTAAAACAAGTGCTGAAGAAGTAATTACAGTTAATATTACTGACGATCCTAATGCATTTATTGTAAATGCATTTACTGTAAAAGTATATAGAGATGGAACTAAAACTGGATCTGTCAACCCCAAAGAAAGTACTACTTCATCTTCAACTGATGTTTTTTCGTATGAAATTGATGGAGGTAATGATGCAAGTTTGTTTAACATTGACTCAAGTTCTGGAATGATTTCTTTTAAGAGCGCTCCAGTTTTTTTAAATCCAACTGATACTGACACTGATAATGTTTATGAATTCAATGTTAAATCTATTGTAAACGATGACACCTCAGATAATTTTCCTACCATAAGTTCAGAAAAAACGGTATCATCTATTGAAAATAAAACAGACGTAATTGAGGTAACCTCTATCTTATCGACTGAAATTTCTGATTACGACAATGATGGAATTCTTGATAACGTAGACAATTGCCCTACAACGTATAATCCAAACCAAAAAGATACAGATGGAAATGGGGAAGGTGATGTATGTGAGGATTCTGATGGAGATGGTGTTTTAGATTTTGAAGATAATTGTATTTATATACCAAATCCAGGCCAAGAGGACGCTGATGCTGACGGAGAAGGTGATGTATGTGAAGATATAGATAATGACGGTATTATCGACTCTAAAGATAATTGTGTCAATACTGCTAATATTGATCAGGCTGATTTAGATGGTGATGGAATTGGGGATGTTTGTGATGATGACAGAGATGGTGACGGGGTTATAAATTCCGAAGACAACTGTCCGGATACTGCAGGAGCAGTGGAGACAAATGGATGCCCAGATTCTGATAGTGATGGAGTAATTGATAAAAATGATAATTGTCCAAATACAGCTAATGCTGATCAAGCAGATTTAGATGGTGATGGAATTGGTGATGTTTGCGATGATGACAGAGACGGTGATGGTATATTAAATACTGAAGACACATGTCCAGATTCCAATGTTGGTGTTACAGTTGATGTTACTGGTTGCGAGATTTTCACCCTACCATTAGACAACAACAAAGTTTCAGTAACTAGTGCGAGTTGTATTGGTAACACTGATGGTTCTATTGGCCTTAGTATTGAGGATGCTAGTTATGCTTATTCAGTTACAGTTACTGGAAAAGACGATCCAATTACTTTAGGTGGTGAGACTAAAACAGCTTCAGTGACAGGTCTTGGCACAGGGACTTACACGGTTTGTTTTAAGGTTGATGGACAAGACGCTTACGAGCAGTGCTTTGAAGTTAATATAGCAGAGCCTAAAGCCATAAGCGCGTTTATTGATGTTGATAATGATAATAGAACTACTAGCATACAATTAAGCGGATCCTCTTCTTACAACGTAGAAGTTAATGGTGAGCGCTTTGATGTGAAAGGGGACAGGTTTACAACCAACCTTCCATCAGGGCTTAGTATTATTAAGATCAGTACAGACTTAGACTGTCAAGGTATTATAGAAAGAGAGATCTTTATCTCAGAAGACATATTGTATTACCCTAATCCAACACCAGGAGATGTAAACGTGTATGTAAATGGAGAAGACAGTAAAGTAATGATGAGCGTGTTTAGTTCAAAAGGAGATCTAATCTTTACAAGAGAACAAGAGATACAAACGACAAGAAAAACAGATTTAGACTTAGGTGGTGTTCCAGCAGGTACTTACTTAGTGACCTTGGATGGACTTACAGTTAGAAAAACATTTAAAATAGTAAAACAATGAGAAAAATATTTTTACTATTACTGTTTATTCCATTTGTTTCTTTTGGGCAAAATGATTTTATTGGTTCCGTTGAAAGAATATCAAATGAAATAGATAATTTTATTTCTAAAGATTCAAAAATTGAAATTATTGCAAAAGGGTTTAGTTGGTCTGAAGGTCCAGTATGGTCTAAAAAACTAAATGCGGTTCTTTTTTCTGATGTTCCTAATAATGTTATTTATAAATGGGACGAAATAAATGGTTTAGATGTTTTTTTAAACGAAATTGGATACTCAGGAATTGTTACTAATTCAAAAAAAGATGGTACAAATGGTTTGACAATTGATCAGCAAGGAAACTTAATAATCTGTATGCATGGTGATAGAAGAATTGTTAAGCTTGAAGATTGGCAAAGCAATAAAGTTATTCCTTTAGCAACATCATTCAATAAGAAACTGTTTAACAGCCCAAATGATTTAGTATATAATAGCAAAAACGAGTTATTTTTCACTGATCCACCATATGGATTTAAAAATGGGGATAATGACGAATTAAAAGAATTACAATTCAACGGAGTTTTTAGACTTAGCCCAAATGGTGAATTAAAACTTTTAATTAAAAACTTATTACGACCTAATGGTATTGCTATTTCAAATGATGAAAAAACTTTATATGTTGCAAATTCTGATTCAAAAAATCCTATAATTATGAAATATCAAATTACTGATTATGGAGTAGAAAATGCCAAAATATTTTTTGATGGCTCTGTTTTATCGAAAAAAGATATTGGAGCATTTGACGGTTTAAAAATACATCCATCAGGTACTATTTTTGCAACTGGTCCTGGTGGAGTTTTGTTGATTAAGAGCGACGGAAATCATATTGGTACAATTCGAACTGAAGTTAGAAGTGCAAATTGTGCTTTTGATGACAAATATGAATATATGTATATGACTTCACATCAATATTTAACTAGAATAAAATTGATTAACTAATTAGAAGGCTTGGAGCTATTTATTAATTAAATGATTAAAAAAAGTATTTCTTCACTAATGTTTGGACCCCAACAATTAAATTAATATATCAACATATTTACATATGAGAAAAAAAATATTTTTAGGCACACTTCTTACAGGATTAATTCTTTTGGGAATCTATCTTTATAATTTAGGGGATAGACCAGAAAGAGAATACCCGTCGTTTACACTTAATCCTGAAAAAAAAGCTGCAACAATTCATGACAGTATCCCTTTACAGGATGTTGTGCTAGCAGGTAATAATTGGGATGGAGTTATTACTATTTTTGATCCAAATACTTTTAAAATCATAAAAAAAGTAAGTGCTATGCCCGATCGAGAAGAAAGGTTTGAAGAAATATATTCAGGTCTAAGAAGTCTAGCTTCAGGTTTTATCAGGGAATATATCGGGGAAGGCAATGATCAATTGGTTGACGATATGTTTACTTCAAATGATGGTAGGTATATTTATGTATCAAGACCAAGTTTTGCAGATGTTGTCGCTATCGATGTGAATTCTGGAGAAATTGTTTGGCGAACACCTATTGAAGGCTTAAGGTCTGACCATTCGGCTATATCTCCAGATGGTAAAACTTTTTTAGTTTCTGCCTCAACCGCACGAAAGGTACAAGCCATTGATGTTTCAACAGGTGAAATCATTGGTAGTTTTGAATCTGGAGATCAACCCCATGAAAATATATACTCCGAAGATGGTAAAAAAATATACCATGCTAGTATAGGCAAAGTCTTTTTCGCGTCTCCAAATCTCGACTTTTTGAAGGGTGATCGTTGGTTTCAGATTGTTGACGCTAATACCTATGAATTGATACGCCGTGTGGATATGAAGCAAAAATTGGAAGAAGCCGGTTTTGATTGGATTGATCGAGCAGTTCGTCCAATGGCCATTACCAAAGATGAAAAATTTGCTTATTTACAAATTTCACTGTTTCATGGTTTTTTTGAATACGATATAGAGAATGATAAAATAACTCGAAAATTAGATTTACCTATTCCTAAAACAAATAAAAATCTCACCCCTGGAGACCACATTTTAGCTTCAGGACATCATGGTATTTCTCTTAGCGGAGATGATAAAACTATATGTATAGCGGGTACTATGGATGGCTATATTGCCATAGTTGATAGGGAAACCTTTAAATATAGCATAATCAAACTTTCTGATGATCCAAAAGAAGCAAAGCCATACTGGGCAACTTCAAGCAAAGATGGCACAAAGGCTTATGTATCTATAAGTGGGCTTGATAAAGTTTCAGTAGTTGATTATGTTACAGCAAAAGTAGTTGCTGAAGTTCCAGTTGGGAACCACCCTCAAAGGGTTCGAAATGGACAACTGCGTTTAAAATACTAGTACAGCTTGGAATACTATTTAATAATAATTAATGAGTCAATCCCCAAAATCATTAGAATTACCTTCAAACACTAAGCTTGAATCTTTACCACTTACTGAACAGATTAAAGAGATTTCCAAGTACGTAGTTTTAATTAAAGTGAAGTAAGAATTAGCTTTATTATAGGTTTGTTAATTTAACTGTAAAAAAGTACCTATAAGAATCACTCCCCAGTATAAAAAAAGTCCTAAAATAACAAAAGGTTTATTCAGCATGAATTTCTAAATATCTGATAATCTCTTTCGCAATGTTTTTTCCGGTAGCAGTTTCTATTCCCTCTAAACCTGGTGAAGAGTTTACTTCTAATACCAATGGCCCTTTAGATGACTGCAGCATGTCTACGCCAGCTACTCCCAAACCTAGTGCCTTGGTTGCTTTTAAGGCTGTTTTTTCTTCCTCATCTGTTAATTCGATGATGGTTGCGTTTCCGCCTCTGTGTAAATTTGAGCGAAACTCTCCTTCTTTTCCTTGACGCTTCATTGCGCCAATTACTTTTCCATCAACTACAAATACTCTGATATCTGCACCTCCAGCTTCTTTAATGAACTCTTGCGCTATCACTCTTGCCCCCAATCCATTAAATGCCTCAAGAACGGATGTTGCAGCATTTTTAGTTTCTGCTAAAACAACTCCTAATCCTTGTGTACCTTCAAGTAATTTTAAGACCAAAGGTGCGCCTCCTACAGACTTAACAACATGTTCTACATCTTTGGTGTAGTTTGTAAAAACTGTTTTTGGTAAGCCTACTCCAGCTCTTGCTAAAATTTGTAAACTGCTTAATTTATCTCTAGATCTTGTCAATGCTTGAGATGATACAGAAGTAAAAACTTTCATCATTTCAAATTGACGGATTACTGCTGTTCCATAAAAAGTAACAGAAGCACCAATTCTTGGGATAATTGCATCAATATTTTCTAAATATTCCCCCTTATAGTGAATTTTTGGAGACTTTTTTTCAATCTCAATATTACATTTCAAATGATCTACAACTAAGACTTCATGGCCTCTTTGTTCTGCTGTTTCTACGAGTCTTCTAGTAGAATACAATTTGGGGTTTCTTGATAAAATTACAATACGCATTCGTTCTTGTTTTTTAATTTGTAGGATAAATTCTTTTTTGTAGTATCGATGATGAACTTCTTGTTTAAAAATTTCCTTCCTAGCAATATAGGAAATTTCATTTCATTTCTTTCTGTTAATGTTAATTCTATCGGGAAT
>ENA-ORDA01001195-ORDA01001195.1-marine-metagenome-genome-assembly--contig:-NODE-1195-length-22803-cov-4.468582_pt1 | contig 22803 bp, 21 predicted proteins | sample MGYA00237778_ERZ508506 | MGnify/ENA primary metagenome ERZ508506 (study PRJEB26177, sample SAMN06267891) | marine metagenome | isolation source: Monterey Bay, California, USA | place: Pacific... | reverse complement strand
CGCCGGTAAAGCATGGCGGCACGTTAATTAAAAATATCAGCAGTGACAGTTCGGTTATCGAAGTATTTTCCTGACACGCCATTTTTAACTACCGCAAGACCAGTTCGATTATTTTCGCGTAAATTAAATTTCGAAGTTATCGTGTTGGTTATTGATCTCGATCAACATGCTTGTGATTGGGTTTTATTAGTCTGTACCTTCCAAATTAGATTCTCAGGTTGGGTCATCAGAAATGAAAAACTATCTCAAAACATTTATTTAAAAATTATAAAAGTTGGTACTCCAACATTTAGACACTCAAATGGCCAAAATAATTTCGTTTTGAACATGTTTCCTTTAGGGTGGAGTGAGGGCAGTGATATTGATTATATTTCAATAGGCTCAAATATATTAAATTTTAAAAATTTTATGTTTGGTATTGAAATTGGAGAAAAAAAAATAGGCTCTGAAAGTATATTAAAAAGACCATATGATCCATTTAAAGATTATAAAAAAGGTTCTTTTCCTAGTGGTAATACACAAAAAATTAATTTTTTAAAATCATATTTTGAATGTTCTATTAATTCTTTAACCTCTATTTATATGAATGTAAATATTAAAAATAAACTTGATCAAGAGATACAAATAGGATTTAGTCGAATTATTTTTAATAAAAAAGATCTAGATTGATTTTATTAATCTCATCAGAATAATCCATCCATCAGAAATTCTTAATTTTTTACCTTGTTGTATATCTCGTCTATTATATTTAATTAATCTGTGTTGAATTCTTTTCCTTTTATTATTCTTTGTTAAAAAAGAGGATAGCTCGATATCAATATCAAATCCTTTTGAATCTAATTTATTTATTGGTACATCGTACTTATAAAATGACTTAGCACAACAAAGTATATCTTTGTGACAACTTTGAAAAAGAAAATTAAAAAAAATCGTAAACATAAAATTGCCCCATTCGAATTTCGAATTAAATGGAGAAAGATTGTTGAAGCGTGTTCCCATTAAGCTATGGATCCCTAGATCTCTATTTAACTCCATTAACTTAGTTATACCATCAGTATGTAGTTCTAAATCACCATCATAAATGATTGTTTCATTATGAATTGACTTTTGTAAACCTATTTTGATTGCTATGCCTTTTCCATAATTTTTTTTTAGTTCTATGACATTAATAAAGTTATACTTTTTCAAAATTTTTTTTGTTCCATCAATACTACCATCATTGATAATTAATATTTCATTTTTAGAAAAGGAATATTTTTTTAGAGACAATAAAAGTTTATCTAATGTTTTTTCTTCGTTATATATAGGTATTATTATAGAGTAAGGCATCAGTTCAAATATATATTTAAAAAAAAAGCGGTCGTAAGACCGCTTTTTGAAATTATAGGATATATTCTTGGATTAGAATGAATAATCTAATCGTACTCCTAGAGCAGCCCAGTAAGAAGAATTCCCAACTCCTGCCATATCAGTACTAAAGAAAGCTTCACTTCCAACTAGAACGTTGAATGGTAAATCGAGTCCTTTTTTCATCAATCTTTCTAGAGAAACTCCTGCAAAACCTCTGAAACCAGTTCCTTCACCAACAAGACCAACATGACCTTCCGCGAAAACCAGATCAGCAAGGGTAAGGTTCCCACCTAAACCCGCAAATGAAGGATTAAAAGAGGTTCCATCATGTTCTCCTGAATATCCTCCAGCTCCTAGTGAAACAGTATAGTCTAATGGACCAACTTTAAAATTAAAGGGAGTTGTAATTACAACTGTGCCACCGGTTGGAACTCCTGTAAAAGTTGCACCTTTAATTAGACCTGCACTTAATGCTGCACCAACACTCCAACCAAGATCCTCTTTTGCAATAACTTCTTCAGCTTCTTCTTCCTCTACGGAAACCTCTTCAGTAGCTGGAGATTCTTCTGCAGTCTCTGTCACTGGCGCTTCATATTCTAAGCCAAGTTCTTCTGCCATTCTTCTTTTTGCATCTTCAGCGGCTGCAGCTGCGGCTGCATCTAATTCTGCTTCTTCAGCAGCTTTGGCTTCAGCTATTTTTCTAGCTTCTTCATCAAGCCTATCCTGCTTAATTTTCTCACGCGCACCTTTAGCTGCATTTTTAGCTGCTTGCTCAATAGCTGCATCGGTTGCTGCTTCTGCATCAGCAGCAGCTTTTTCAGCAGCGGCCTTAGCTTGTCTTGCAGCCTCAATTGCGTCTACTTTATCTTGCGCCGCTAAGCTTGAGACTATTAGAGATACAATTAAGACGGATCTCTTTAAAATATTTTTACTCATTTTTTTCACCTTTAATATTGTGTCAAACACATTGTTATAAGTTTAAAATTATTGTTATAAATGCATGAATACAAGTTATTAAATCTAAAAAAAATATATAGACTCTAGCAACAGATCTTAAGCATTAAAATCAAATTAATATTCTGGAAGTTTTGCATGAGAAAATTAAAAGAAAAAAAAAAGCACTCCGCAGATATTTTTATCGGCGAACTTTTACACATTAAAAAAGATACTGTTGAACTTTCTAATGGAAATCTTGCACATCGAGAATGGATTAAACATCCTGGAGCGGCATGTTGTATTCCAATCTTTTCAAACTCTAAAATAGGACTTATTAAACAATTTAGATATGCAGTTGGAAAAGAGATGATAGAAATTCCTGCCGGGAAACTCGATAAAAATGAAAAACCTATAGAATGTGCCATCAGAGAGCTGGAAGAAGAAATTGGATACAAAGCACAAAAGGTCACATTCCTTACTAAAATTCATCCGGCAGTAGGATTTTGTAATGAAAAGATATCAATCTATTTAGCTGAAGAATTAATAAAAACAAAAATAAATTTAGATTCAGATGAATTTGTTGAACTCATTCCAACAAAATTAAACGAAGCATTAGAGTTGATTGAAAATGGTATTATTACGGATGCTAAAACAATTATCGCTTTACTGTGGTACGAAAAGTATTTATCAAAAAATACCAATAAGACAATTAAAAAATGAAAAATTTTTCTGACCTTCTCAAGTCTGAGGCAAAAACACTTGGATTTGAAAAAGTAGGTATTGCAAGAGCTGAAGAGACACCCAGAGAAAAATCTGACTTAAATAAATGGATCGAAAACGATGGTCATGCATCAATGGAATGGTTAAAAAAGAGGAAAGATGAGAGGGGAGACATACATACGTATTTTCCAGAAGCAAAGTCTGTTATTTCTGTTGGGCTCAATTATTATGTTGGAAAAAATCAAGATAATATAAACTCCGATTATAAGTTTTCTAATTATGCTTGGGGGGAAGACTACCACGATTTAATAAAAAAAAAACTATATCAATTATTAGCATGGATTAAAAATCATCACCCCTCTGTTAAGGGATTAGCTTGTGTGGATACGGCTCCAGTAATGGAGAAAGTTTGGGCACAGAAAGCTGGTCTTGGATGGATAGGTAAACACACAAATCTAATAACACCAGATCATGGGAGTTGGTTTTTTTTAGGCGAAATAATTTTAGATATTGATTTATACCCTGATCCATTATTCAGTGAAGATTTATGTGGTAGTTGCACTTCTTGTTTAGATTCCTGTCCAACTAATGCTTTAACAGAATACAAAATAGAAGCTGAGAAATGTATTTCTTACAAAACAATAGAGCACCGTGGAGAGTTCTCAGGATCAGAAGAAAATCTTCATGGATGGATTTATGGGTGTGATATTTGCCAAGATGTTTGTCCTTGGAACAAGAAGTTCTCAAAAGAAACAGATCTAAAAGAATTTCTGCCTAAAGAAGAAATAGTAAACTGGTCAAGTAAAGATTGGGAAAATTTGGATGATGAAAGTTTTAGAAGAATATTCAAAGGGTCAGCAGTGAAACGAACCAAGTTTAAAGGACTAAAAAGAAATATAGACCACAATAAATAATTTGGTTTCCTTAGTTTAATAAGCTTTAATCGAAATATATCCATTTTTTGAAAATAATACGATGGGTAACGAGCCTTGGTTTAAAGAAACCTCTCCTACTATTCTGTTATCTTTCAACTCAAAATTCAAAGGTATTTCCGATGTTATATCTTGAGTAGATCTATTAAAATCAATTTCTGCAGAAAGGCTTAATGAAAGGTCTTTTTGAATTTCTAAATCAATATTACCTTCGATCGTTGAGATGTTATGGAATGTGTTTTCTACGGAAGAATCATAGATTGATTTTAAATAGATGTTTCCAAAGTAGCTTTCAAGGTCACTACTACCAGAGATTTCTTTTAAAATAATATTTCCACTTGAGGTTGTGCAATTTATCAAACCTTTAGAGTCTTCAATAAGCAGGTTTCCGGTAGTTGTTTTAAGATTGCACCTACCAATAATTTCTTTTAACTGAATATCTCCATCATTATTAGTTAACGTTAGATTAGATTTAATGTTTTTTCCTCTGACAAAAGACGAGGATGTTCTGCAACTTATTTTGTCCCCATTTATATTATTTAATTCGATAAGTCCACTTATAGAAAAGAGTTCTAAGTTACCTTCAAAATTATTTATGAAAAGATCTCCGCCAAGAATTGTAATCTTATTTTCACCGTGGACATTTTTAACCTTTAAATTATCATTCTTCAAGTAAATATTAGAAAATAGATGAGAGTCTTCAATATTTACTTCACCTCCAAAAGAATCGATTTTCAAGTCTCCATTTAAACCACTTAATTTTATAGAACCTAAATGTTCGTTGAAGTTTATTGCCCCAGAAATATTTTCAACTGCAATGTCTCCTTGGCATTTCTTAAAATTGATAATTATGTTCTTAGGAATAGTTATAACTATGTTCTTAAGATCATATTGAAATTCACTTTTTTCTTCTCTTTGAATAATTATCATTTTGTCTACTATATCATGATACAGAAAAATCAATTTCTGAGGCTCCAGGTCGGGCTTCTTTTTGTTCGAGGTATGATAAATCTCAATGGATGCTCCAGAGCCAATCTTCCCAGTGATTGTAATATTAGTTTTTAGTTCACCGAGGTTTAACCTGTAAGAACCATCATCTAAAATATTATCTAGAAAATATTTTTCTTTTAATAAAGGAACTTCTTCTTTGTTTAAGCTATTAGCACTTAGCATTATCAAAAAAGTTGTAGATAACAAATAATAGAAAAGTGAAAACTTAAAAAACTGATATAAAATTTTTGACTTCAATTTTTATTTTTTTAAATAAAAAAAAAGCCTCTTGGAAGAGGCTTTTTAATATTCTTGATATTTATTTTATAAACCAGTTTCATTAACTGTCTTTTTCACAGCTACTAAGGTTTTTGAAAGTTCAGATTTTTCACTTTCTGATAAAGTGAATTCTAACACTTTTTCAACACCAGTAGATCCAATGACTGTTGGTACTCCAATAAAAAAGCCATCAATGCCAAATTCACCTTCGCAGAGAGATGCGCATGGAATAACCCTTTTTTTATCTTTCAAAAATGATTCAGCCATTTCAATGGCCGATTGCGCAGGTGCGTAAAAAGCAGAACCATTTCCAAATAATTTTACAATCTCTCCACCGGCAACTCGCGTTCTATCTTCAATTTCTTTAATCCTTGATTCAGAAATTAAATCTGTTACGGGCACACCACCAACTGTGGCTAGACGAGTTATTGGAACCATTGTGTCTCCATGCCCTCCAAGAACCATACACGTAACATCTTGGACCGAATATCCGGTCTCCATAGCAATAAATGCTCTGAAGCGAGCGCTATCTAATGCGCCGGCCATACCGACTACTTGATTTTTTTTGAATCCAGAAACCTTATAAAAAGCATAAACCATCGCATCAAGCGGATTTGAAATAACAATTACAAATGAGTTTGGAGCATGTTCTTTTATGTTTTTTGCAACATCTTTCATGATTCCAAGATTTATATCTAGGAGATCCTCTCTGTTCATACCAGGTTTACGCGGAATACCGGCAGTTATGATAAAAACGTCTGTTCCTTTAACATCTTCCCAGTTTGAAGTACCTGTGATATTTGAATCGTAGCCATCATGTGGTCTTAATTGCATCAAATCTAGAGCTTTTCCTTTGACCATTCCCTCAGATTGAGGAATGTCAAATATTACAACATCACCTAATTCTTTTTGTGCTGCTAAAAGAGCAAGGTTACCACCTATTTGACCACCGCCAATTAATGTTATTTTTTTTCTTCCCATTAAATTACCTTTGGATTGTAAAAAAAAACCCTCTTTTCAGAGGGCTTTTTTTAATTACTAGCGAGAATAGTGACTATTTTTCTATTTCGACCTTTGCGACCGAACTTAACAATACCATTAGCCGTTGCGAACAATGAATCATCATTTGCTCTCTTAACATTCAGCCCTGGATGTATTTTAGTACCTCTCTGCTTTAGAATAATTGTCCCAGCATGAATTTCTTGACCGTCCGCTACTTTTAATCCAAGGTAACTTGGATTGGAGTCGCGTCCATTTCTGGAACTACCTTGACCTTTCTTATGTGCCATATCTTAATCCTCTTTTTTTAAAGGTTCAGCTACCTTCTCAGATTCTTTTTTATCTTTTTTTACTTTTGGTTTAGGCTTCGCTTTTTTTGCTGAAGTCTTAATTTTTTTTATTTCAACTTCAGTAAACCATTGCCTATGTCCATTTTTACGTTGATATCCTTTTCTTCTTTTCTTTTTGTAGACAAGAATTTTTTTATCACGCTTATTTTCTAAAACTGTTGCTGTTACTGAAACGCCTTTGACATTAGGATTCCCTAAAACGGTATCTTTACCGTCACTAGTTAATAAAACATTATCAAATGTTAGAGTTGTTCCAGGTTCACTATTTTGTTTGGGTACACGAATACGAAGACCTTCAGTGGCCTTGAATTGTTTACCTGATATTGTTACTATTGCATACATATTTTTTCTCTCTCTTAAAGCCGGCGAATATACTAGTTAGATTTTCCTTTTTCAAGGCTCATTTCATTTGTCACATCTTTATCGTCTTTTGTACGGAAGAATTTAAACTCATCCTGACGAAGTTCAACGTTCTCTTCAATTTTTAAATGAACAAAATTTTGCCACATCAATCCTCTGAGAACATGTTTTTTCTCCCCTTTCAAATAGGTTGCATTATGAGGATGTAGCTGAAGTTTTAACCGTATAGATCTGTATTTACTTTTATACCGACGTAACCAATGATCTAATCTGGTAATGAGAGTCTCTTGCGACATAATGCGACCTGACCCTTTACAACTTGGGCATTCATCGCTCATTGAGTCGAGCAAGCTGACACGTATTCTCTGGCGAGTCATTTCTAAAAGACCAAATTCAGTTATGGGTGCAACAGCCACTTTTGCTCTATCTTTTTTTAATTCTTTTCGAAGCTCGTAGTAAACTTTCTTTTGATTGTCTTCATGCTTCATATCGATAAAGTCGATAACAATCAATCCACTTAAGTCTCTTAGTCTTAGCTGCCTCGCAACTTCGCGAGCAGCTTCCATATTAATTTTTAGTGAATTTTGTTCATGAAGCTTTTTACCTACAAATCTTCCGCTGTTGACATCCACAACAACCATTGCTTCAGTTTTCTCTATTATTAGATACGCTCCACTTTTTAGCCAAGCTTTTGGGCGCATGAGTTTTTCTATTTCAGATTCTATGCCAAAACTCTCAAAGAGAGGAGCTTTTAATTTATAGAGTTCTAGTCTATCTAATAAGCTAGGGGAGACTTCTTCTAGGTATTTTTGAGTCTTCTTAAATATTCGTTTTGAATCGATGATAATTTTTTCAACATCCGGAGTTAATAAGTCTCTCACAACACTCGATGCTGTTTCTAAATCTTCATATACTATTACGGGTGCTTCTCCTTGGTCTGCTTTATACTCAATCTGGTTCCAGTTCTCTATAAGTTGATTAAAGTCGTTTTCAATATGCTCTTCAGACTTACCTTCAGCGACTGTTCTTATAATAACACCGATATCATTTTTCCTGAGTTTCTGAGCAATCTTTTTTAACCTTCTACGTTCATATTTATCCCAAATCTTTTTTGATATTCCTATATAATTTGCATTAGGAACTAAAACTAGTAGCCGCCCGGGTAAGGCGACCTCAGTTGTAACTCGAGGTCCTTTTCCAGCAAAAGGTTCTTTGATTACTTGAACATAGATTTCTTGATCTTTTTTTAGATCTACCTCAATATTATCGTATTTACTGTTTTTGTTATTTTTTGATTTTTTATCATCATTTTCTTCTACGATAAACTCATCTGAACCTATCTCAGAAAAAGGTAGGAAGGCGTTTAGCTCGTATCCAATATCTACAAAAGCTGCTTGCATTCCAGGTAAAACATTTTCTACAACACCTTTGTAAACATTTCCAACCATTCTATGGTTGTCTTGCTTTTCAACATAGACTTCAACCAGTTGATTTGATTCTTGAATAGCAATCCTGGTTTCACCCATGCTCTCATTAATAAATATTTCTTTTTGCATGATTCCTCTTATATTTTTGTATCGAAAAAAGAATATAATCCTTGTCATCCATAATTATTATGTAAAATAGGATTATTATACTTTTATTTAGTTGAGGTTGCAAAAGGAAAGAAAATTTTGGCCCATTTAGGGTGATAAAAAAGGTGTCAGAATCGTCAAAAAAAATTAAATTTTGTAATCCTTCTACTCCCAACAACAAAAATTACAGGATTTCTTTGGCTCTATCAATGAATATAAAAAAAAACATAGTTTCGCAAGTAAAATAACGTTTTGGCATTTAATTGTATTCTAGAAATTTAATTTTATTTTTCTGCTATATCTTTTTAGTATCTCCTCTTTTTTCAAGAGGTGAAAACATTGGATTTTGTCTTGACGTCAAAGGGTTTGTTCAGCGGGATGGAAAAATAAGAAATGGTGTACTGCGAAAAGGTGACCCGATCTACAATGGAGATAAAATCATTACAGGTTCGAATGGCTTTATCTCGTATGCATTTATTCACGAAAGAACAAGTGCAAAAATTTTTGAAAATTCTGTGGTAAAAATAAATACAAATATGAAAAATATTGGTTCTTTTTCTAAACTTGCCCTTTTTGGAGGGAAAGTAGTAATACAATCTGAAGAAATGGAAGAAGAGCCATTCACTATTTGGTCCCCTTCATCAACGTGTAAATTTCAAAATGGGCATATAATTATTGAATATAAAAATGAGTTGCTGTACGATAATAACAGTTATTGTTTATTTACTGTATTAAATGGTGTCTCTGAAGTTAAAAATAATATATCAGGCAATATAATGTACGTAAAAAAGGGCCGGAGTGTGGTATCCACAATGAATGGTAAATTTTTAGAATTAGAAACGTTTAGGAACTCAAATGAGATTCAAAAGACTTTGATGATAAAGGAAAACGTAAAATGAATAATTTAGGTGATATAATAGCAATTGGTGGGGGCGGATTTGGCAGAAACCCAAAACACAATCTAGTTGAAAAATATATACTCAAACAATCTAATGTGAAAAAGCCAAATATATTATTTATTCCAACTGCTAGTGCAGAAGATAAATCGTACATTGTCAATTTTTATTCATGTTTTTCTCGTTTAGAGTGTAGTCCAAGTCATATAACGTTTTTTCAGCGAACACCTAGGTTAGATAGTCTCGTAAACAAGGCAGATGTTATTTATGTTGGGGGAGGGAACACTAAAAGTATGTTGGCTGTTTGGAAAGAGTGGAAGCTGGATAAACTCCTCTTAAAGGCTTATCAAAATGGAAAAATATTATGTGGAGTAAGTGCTGGCGCAATATGCTGGTTTGAACAGGGGATTACCGACTCATGGGCAAGCAACTTAAACGCGATGGATTGTCTTGGATTTATTGATGGAATGGCTTGTCCTCATTACCAAGAAGAAAAAGATAGAAGACCAAGTGTACATAAATTATTAAAAAACAAAAATGCCATACCTGGCTATGCCATTGATGGTGGTGCGGCAGTTCATTTTAAAAAAGGAGAGTATTACAAATCTTTGCAATTTTATAGTAATTCAAATGTTTACAAAGTTTCTTTAGTTGATGGAAATGTAAATGAGTCTCAATTAGATATAGATAAATTAGACCCTTAAGCCCTCATGCTGTAGTTACAGCCTCAAAGCCATTTGCTTGGCTAAAAACCTCTTCCAAATAGTATTTTAAGAAACTATTTATTTAATATTAAGTAATAAATGAGCATAAAACGCTCATATCGATTTTTTTAGTTTCATAAGAAACTTTATAGTTGCATTTGTAACTAATATAATTTTAATTTCAACTAATCAATAAACAAATTTAGATAAAACAATTATGTCTCAAGAAAGAATAAGAATAGGTGTTAAAAGACACTTGCTGTTAAGTAAAGCTTATAAAGCTTCAATTTATCGCTTCTTAGAGAATATTTCAGAATTAGAAATAGATATTACCTTTGATGAGTGGATGATTTTAGGACCAATATGGAACTTAGAAGGCGCATCACAAAAAGAATGTGGGGCAATTTCAACTAAAGACAAGACAGCAGTAACTAGAATAATTAATTCTTTGGAAGGGAAAAATTTGGTTGTGAGAGTCTCAGATCAAATAGATAAGAGGGTCAAGAGGATAATTCTTACTAGAAAAGGTGAAAAATTGTTTGATGATATTTTACCAATTATTGAAAAAACTCGTTTCCAGATGAATAATGATATTTCTGAAAGTGAATTGAAAACACTAGATGCTGTATTGATGAAATTAATCGAGAACCATGAAAGATTTACAAAAAGTTGAAAAAAATGATATCTGGTATAATTAAAAACTTTTCTATTACTAAGTCTGCTTACTTCTGTCTTTTTTTGCTATTTTTAAATTGTGCAGGCAGATCCGAATTTGATGTAGATACTCTCGACATTCCAGTACCTAAATCTTGGCAAATCACTTTTCCAGATAATAAAGATTTTGTTGGTGAATGGTGGCTATCTTTTCAAGATAGTGCATTAACCAATTACCTGTCTAAATACAAAGTCAACAGCCCCACTGTTAGAACCTTACTTCAAAATCAAAAACTTGCCAAATATAATGCATCTATTAGCAGTTCTTCCATATTCCCTCAACTTAATTTTAGTGCAAGACTAGATACGAATACGCAAAATCTATCTGGCTTTGGATTTGCAACAGCTCTTTTAGGTGATAGTGATGATTCAGGTGATGATGATAATACAAATCAAAGTTCAAATAATAGTCAGGATGTAATCTCCTTCGGTAATACTAGTGCCGGAATCAATCTAAATTTACAATGGGAAGTAGACATCTGGGGTCGACTAATCAATGCGCGAAAAGCAGCCTACAAGAATTATAATTCTATGCTTCACGACCTTGCATATTTACGATTTTCGACTGAAGTTAGAGCAACTCAGTTATATTTTAAGGGAGTAGAGTCTGCAGCACAACTTGAGCTGTCAAAAAATTCCTATAATAGCTTGGTTGAGATCAGAGATTTAGTTAAAGACCGATATGAAAGAGGTTTAAGGCCAAGCCTTGATTACAGGCTTGCTGAGACATCTGTTGCTATTTCGATAGTATCAATGGAAAATAATAAAAATCAACTTAAATCAATTAATAGAGAATTAGAAATTCTAATAGGAGAATATCCAAAAGGTGTGCTGGTAGAAAACACTCTGATTCCAACTCTCTTACCACAAATCAAAGAAGAACTTCCTGCATCACTCATTCAAAGAAGACCTGATATTCAAAGTCTTCTCCTCCAAGTAGAATCAAAAAATTACAATGTCGCAGAGTCAAAAAGAAATCTACTTCCCGGAATTTTCTTCAATGGAAATATTGGTACTTCAACACAATCTTTGAAAGATATCTTGAATAAAGATTATGGAATCTGGAATATAGGTTTAAATGCTACAGCACCAATTTTTAATGGAAAAAAATTAAGATCGTTGGTCAAAGTCCAAGAAGCTGCTTTTGAGGTTTCAAAGCAAAATTTGATAAAAGGTGTCTTAAATGCATTTTCAGAAGTAGAACAACAGCTTGAATTGGGAGAATCTCTGAATCTTCAAGTTGCTGCTTTAGAAACTGCGCTTAAACAATCAGAAGATGCATATAACTTATCAAAAGAGCGATATGACAGCGGTGTTACCTCACTCGAGTCTGTGCTAAATAGTCAAAGACAGTTCAATGATATAAAATCTCAGCACATAAGAATAAAGAGATTGATTGTTGATAATAGGCTTTCACTGATACTCGCACTTGGTGGGAATTCTCCACAGAACAAAATTTAATGTACAAGTAGAATGGTTATAAAATGAAAAAATATAGTGGTTTAATAATAGTAGCTCTAAGCATAGCTATTGCAAGTTTTTTAATTTCAAACAAGCCAATTGCGGTAGCTAAAGACGAGACTTTAAAAACTCCTTTTGTTGAAACAATGATGTTAATCTCGCAGGATGTAAAAGCTTCAATTTCAACACAAGGTATAGTGTCTCCATCTTTTTCGATTACCTTGATATCCGAATTAGGATCAAAAGTAGATTGGATTTCTACGAAAATGCAACCAGGCTCTAGTTTTACATCCGGTGACACTCTTATCGTACTAAATAAACGAGATTATGAATTAGCACTAATTACAGCGGAGTCAAATGTTTTAAATGCTAAAGTAAATCTAGAGCGTGAAAAAGCTGAGTCAGTTCTAGCAATGAAAGAATGGAAGAGAGTTGGAGCTGGAAAAGGAAGTGATCTTGCATTAAGAAAGCCACAACTTGCACAAGCTAATGCAACATATGCAGCAGCAGAGGCTACGCTTGAAAGAGCTCAACGAAATCTTAAGAGAACTTTATTTATAGCTCCTTTTGATGGTCGTGTTAAAATGAAAAATGTTGATTTAGGTGCGACAGTTTTCCCTGGAACTGTTTTAGGTGCTATATACGGATCAAAATCATTCGAAGTGAGGCTTCCAATAGCGGATCAAGATGTTCCTTTTACAGGGCTGGATTTTAATGGACAGCAAATCCAAAATGATAAGCAGTTAGATGTAGAATTTTCAATTGGAGAAAATAAATTTGATGGAAGAGTAATTAGAGCAGAAGCTGAAGTAGATCGCACAACTCGAATGCTATCAGTCGTCGCTCAAATTGAAAATAATGCTTCCAGAAATATTGCTGTAGGTCAGTTTGTTCAAGCCCTTATTTTTGGGATCGAGATTAAAAATATTACAATTATTCCTAGGGCATCGGTAAGAAATGAGTCGGTGTGGGTTATAGATAAAGATCTTGTTTTATTTAACAGAGCTGTCGAGACATTAAGGTTCGAAAGTGAATTTGCATTAGTTGGTGAGGGCCTAGAAAAAGGTGATAGGTTACTCACATCTAGACTCTCAAGTTTAGTAAATGGTTTAAAAGTTACATTTGAGTTGAATTAGTTATTATGGAAAGAATAATTCGTTGGTTTGTTGGAAGTAAGGTTGCGGCAAACCTTGCAATGGTTTTTATAATTATCTCGGGTTTAATGACAATTCCATTATTAAAAATGGAAGTCTTTCCAAATATAGAAATTGATATAATTAATGTAACTGCAGTTTACCCAGGAGCAAGTCCTACGGATGTTGAAGATGCTATTTGTGTTAGAATAGAAGAACGCCTCCAGGGTTTAGATGGGATAAAAGAAATATCTTCAACCGCCTCTGAAAACGTAGGTAGTGTTAGCATTTCTATTTTACCGGGTCAAGATACAAATGAGATGTTAGATAAGATAAAAGCTGAGGTTGATGCTATTGATACGTTCCCTGCTGATGTAGAGCGCCCGACAGCCCGACAATTTGTAGGTACAAGCCCTGTTCTAACTATCGCAGTTGATGGTGATGTTTCAGAAGAAACCCTGAGTAGTATTACTGAAGAAATTAAAGACGAGTTAGATGCATTGTCTGAGATTACCTTAACATCATTTGTTGCAAAAAAAGAAAAAGAAATAGCGATAGAAATAAGCGAAAGTACTCTACGAAAATATGACTTGACTTTTGACCAAATTTCAGCTGCTGTTAGAAATTGGTCCATTAACATGCCCAGTGGTAGTATTGAAAATAATAATGGTGAAATATTAATAAGGTCTAATAGTCTAGGCTATAACATCGATGATTTTTCTAAGATTCCAATTATTACAGATCCTAACGGAGCAATAGTCTACCTTGGAGAATTGAGTTCAATAAAAGATCAGTTTTTAGATAATTCTGAGTTAGATATATTATTTAATAGTCAGAAATCTAACCTCATAACTGTTTTTAGAGTTGGGGATCAAAATGCAATAAAAATATCTGACCAAGTGAAAAATTATGTAGTTCAAAAAAAGAAACAATTACCTCAGGGAATTAATATAACCTCTTGGGATGATGAAGCTAGGCTTCTCAGGGGTCGGATAAACACAATGGTCAAAAATGCTCAACAAGGATTAATACTTGTTATCATTGTACTTGCATTATTTTTAAGGCCAAAATTAGCATTTTGGGTTTCTTTAGGTATTCCTATTTCATTTATGGGTGGATTTTGGCTCATGCCACTACTGGGGTTATCTATAAATATGCTATCATTATTCACTTTCATACTTGTTTTAGGTATTGTAGTTGATGATGCGGTGGTTGTTGGTGAAAATATTGCTCTTTTTAAAGAGAGAGGAATGAGCTCAAAAGAGGCTGCGATTAAAGGAGCTACTCAGGTATCTAAACCTGTTTTTTTTGCAGTCCTTACAACAATGGCAACTTTTTCCCCTATGCTTGCGGTAGATGGTGAAATCGGAGCCATATGGAGAATCTTCCCACTTATAACTATAGCGGTCCTATTCTGGTCTTTATTTGAAAGTCTAACTATTTTACCTGCTCATTTAGCTCATAGCAAGGAAACTAAATTAAAAAATATTTGGTTAATTAAAATTTCGGATAATTGGGAGAATTTTCAATCAAAAATAATTAAGGCATTGAACTACGTTGTGGTACGATTTTATAAACCACTACTAAATAAAGCAATTTCTAACCCAATGACATTTTTATGCTATGCTGCCAGTATTTTTATTGTAACGATAGGAATTGTAGCCGGTGGTATTATTAAATTTTCTTTTTTCCCTGCGGTCGAAGCAGACCTCGCAATTGCAGCTCTAGAATACCCATCAGGCACTCCAATTGAAGTAACTAGAAAAGGATATATGGAGCTAGAAAAAGCTGCTCAGAAATTAGAGGATAACTTAAAAAGTGATTTTCCTGATATGCCTATAATCCAAAACCGTTTATCTACTATTGGATGGCAGCCAATGCGTACAAAAACATCTCAAGGACCAGGTAATTTAGATGCTCTTTTTGCTGGGTCAAACGTAGCTGAAGTTGCATTTGAGTTAACTCCAGGTGAACAAAGAACGGTAAGCACAGAAGAAGTTGTAAGAAGATGGAGAAAAATTATGCCAAAGGTACCTGGTGTAAAAGATTTGAACTTTTTCTCCAGTCTTTTTTCTGCAGGAGATCCTGTCAATATTCAACTTTCCAGTAAATATATGAATGATTTATTAATGGCTAAAGATGAATTGAAATCAAGACTAGTTAAGTTTCCAGGTGTTTTTGATGTTAAGGATAATTACAATGTTGGAAAAGAAGAAATCAATATCTCTTTGTTACCTTCAGCTGTGAACTATGGTGTAACAATGCTGTTAGTTGCATCTCAAGTTAGACAAGCTTTTTATGGTCAGGAAGTTCAGAGTATTCAAAGGGGGCGGGACGAGGTTAAAATTATGCTGCGGTACCCAGAGGATGAGAGAAGTTCAATATCTAATCTAGAAAATATGATGATACGTACTCCTCAAGGTTCTACAATTCCAATCAGACAAGTTGCTCGTCTAGATATAAAAGAAGGTTTAGCATCAATTCAAAGAAAAAACCGAAAACGTGCCATTAACATTACTGCAGATGTTGATCTTACAGAAACAACAGGAAATGAAGTGGTCGCAGCAGTGACAGCCAACATTTTACCTGAAATTTTAAAAAAGTATGATTCTATTTCTTATAGTTTAGAAGGTGAGCAACAAGAACAAGGAGATAATCTAAAGTCAATCGGTAAAAATTTTTTATTGGCAATGATTGTTGTTTATATATTATTAGCCATTCCATTTAATTCATATTTTCAGCCACTTGTTGTCATGTCTTCTATACCATTCGGGTTAACAGGAGCAGTGATTGGACATCTATTATTAGGGCTTAACTTTTCGGTTCTATCAATGATGGGAATAGTTGCATTAACAGGTGTTGTAGTCAATGATAGTTTAGTTATGGTCGATTTTATTAATAGATATCGCTCCGAGGGAAATACGATCAAAGAAGCGGTTCTAGAAGCTGGGCCCAGAAGGTTTAGACCTATCTTTTTAACATCGTTGACAACTTTTGTTGGATTAGTTCCACTACTTCTAGAGAAAAGCACTCAAGCACAGTTTATGATCCCTATGGCGGTTTCTCTTGCTTTTGGAGTTGTATTTGCAACTGTTATCACATTATTGCTGGTTCCTGTTTCTTATTTGATACTAGAAAAATATATTTTAAAAACTGAGAGGGTTATATGAAAGTAGCATTAATTGGAGGAACTGGTTACGTTGGTTCCTACATAATAGATGAACTAATTGAGAATAATTTCACACCACGTATTTTAGTTAGAAAGGAATCTCATTCAAAAGTGATACAACCGGATAAATGCGAGATGATTAATGGAGACGTAGAAGATGAAGATGCACTGCGTGAAACTTTGTCTGGGTGTGATGCTGTAATCTATTTAATTGCATTGATTCGTGAATTTCCTGCAAAAAAGATTACCAATGAAAGGTTTCAATTTAGAGGCTCGGAGCGAGTAGCAAAAATAGCAGCTGAAGTTGGGGTAAAAAGATATTTGCTAATGAGTGCTCTAGGTGCAAACCCAAATCCTTCCTCATCGAACTATATGAATGCTAAACATCTTTCAGAGCAATGCATTAAAAATACAGACCTTAATTGGACAATCATTCGACCATCTTCATTATTTGGAGATCCAAGAGGACAGGGGAGACCCGAGTTTTGTATGATGTTAGATAAACTGATGTTAAACTTATTACCATTTCCAAGTTTTCTACCCTTTCCTGCTCCTGCATTTTTTCAAGGAGTAAACCCTTTAGAAGCTGGTAAATATTCACTTTCAATGATTCATGCTAAAGATGTTGCTTCTATTTTTATCAAATGTCTAAATGACGATGACACAATAAATAGTACTCTAGAAATTGGAGGATTAAAAGAAATAAGTTGGACGGAAATCGTTACCTCGATAGCTAAAGTAACTGGGCAGAAAGTCATTATGGTTCCAGCCCCTTTTGGTGTTGTTGCGACTATAGCGGGCCTGCTCGATCGATTTTCGTGGTTTCCTGCTGGTCGAGAACAGCTCGAAGATTTAGTTAAAGGAAATGTCTGTGATTCATCAGAGATTTTTAAAAAATATCAAATAGATCCGATACCTTTTAATACAAAAAATTTATCCTATCTAAATACAAAAGGACAATAAATGAAACGCTACTTAATTATTGCATATATTTTGTTATCAACATTATATGCAAATTCCGGAATAATATCAGGTTTTATATCGGATTCCTCATCAGGAGAAGCACTGATTGGTGCCAATGTTTTCTTGAAAGAGACAGGACAAGGAATGGCTACTGATTTGAATGGGTATTATATTATTCAAAATATATCCCCTGGTAATTATACTATTATGACGTCTTATGTAGGCTTTGACCGATTTGAAAAAACAATTATTTTGAAAGAAAAAGAATCAGTTAAGCTGGATATTTCTTTAATTGAATTAGTTGTTGAGTTGTCTGGAATATCTGTAACAGCGGAAAAACTTCAACGAAAAAATAACATTCAGCCTAGTAAAATTAACTTAAGTCCAAGAATGATGAAAGCTGCTCCAGGACTTGCAGAACCTGACTTATTTCGAACCATCCAAGCTTTACCGGGAGTCTTAACAACTTCTGAGTTTAGTACTGGCTTGATTATTCGAGGCGGTAATACAGATCAAAATCTGATTATGCTTGACGGTATAACAGTATATAATCCATCGCACCTAGGGGGAATTTTTTCTAATTTTATAGTGGATGGTGTTAAAGAAGCAGAGCTAATAAAGGGTGCCTATAACGCTGAATATGGTGGAAGGCTTTCTGCGGTATTAAACGTTTTGAGTAGAGAAGGAAATAAAAATAACTTTAAGGGAAAAGCGAGTTTGTCATTGCTGTCAGCTCAAACAACTTTAGAAGGACCTTCGTATAAAGGAGCATGGGTTTTAAGTGGAAGGCGAACTTATTTTGATGTACTCTTACCCAAAATACTACCTGAAAATATCACTGATAATATCCCTCCATATTACTTCTATGATATTCAAAGCCATATATTCTCGGACATTACATCAAAAGATCGTCTTTCTTTTAGTTTTTATACAGGAATAGATGATATTTTATTTGACACTTTTGGACTTGATGGACGTTGGGGAAATAGAACACTAAGTGCTCACTATAGAAGAGTTTTTAATGAAAGACTTGTTGGCAATTTTTTAGCTGCAAACAGTAAATTCTTCACAACGTTTGGTTTAGGTGGATCTAATGGATTGATTAGTGATAATGGTATAGATGATAAAACAGTCTCTGCTGACTTTTCATGGTTTAAGTCATCTGAATCAACAATTAAAATAGGAGGTCAGGTAAAAAGGCTAGGTTTCGAATATATAAGCAAATTTAATTCAGATACGACTTTTCTGATTAAAACTGAACCGTACGAAATATCAACATATGCTAAATTAAAGCATGAGATTAGTGACCTCTTTATTATTGAGCCAGGTATTAGGTTTAACTATTATAATGTCTATAAGGATCGATTGAATCCAGATCTACGTTTAGGAATAAAATATTTACTTACGGAAGATAGATATTTAAATTTATCATTTGGTAATTATCATCAATTTATAAGCACATTTCAAGATGATTTTAATCCTAATATTTTAGATAATTGGATTGCTGCAGATGAGTCAATTGAACCTGGAGAGTCAATTCAAGCGGTGTTAGGATACGAAGAATATATTAACAATATGTATAAAATTCAGATTGAAGGTTATTACAAAGATCTGAAAAATCTTCTAACTTTTGAAGAAGAAAGATCTTCAACTGATGCGTTGGTGTCTGATGAAAATTTATCAGATATACTTACACCTGCAGATGGATATGCTTATGGAATTGAATTTTTTGGACAAAAAATGGCCGGTGATTTAAGTGGCTGGTTATCGTATACTTTCTCTGTATCTAGAAAAATCATGAATAGTATTTTCGAGGAGGGAGAAAATGAATATTATACGAATTGGGATAGAACTCATGCTTTTAGTGCGCTCGGTAGCTATCAATTCAATCAAAAATGGGAAATGAATTGGCGCTACGGTCTGCAGTCTGGACAAGCCTTTACCCCAATACTTGGTTATTATGTTCAAAAATTTCCTGAGAGCCCGGAAGAAGTACCAAGAACAATTCCAGGTACAAGGAATTCTGGAAGATATGATGCTTATAGTCGTTTAGATCTAGGTGCTGTATATCATGCAAATATTGCTGGGAAAAAAATTGATTTCTTTTTTCAAATAATTAACACTTTAAATAGAAAAAATACTTTTAGAAAAACATATGCACTCGGAAGTCCATATAATGGTCTTGATGATGATAATGACTGGGAAAAAGAAAAACATGATGATAATGGAAATGGCAAACCAGATCCAGGAGAGACTAATGTGGATGAGCCTGATGAAGGGCTTATTAGAGAAAATAATATAAGTCTCTTTCCGATTATACCAACTTTTGGCTTTACATGGGAGTTTTAAAAAAATGAATAAACATATTTTCAACATAATTATATTCTCAACAATTTTTTTTCATGCTTGCGATTTCAAAGATCAAAAATTAGAATATGAAGAAACACTCGTTGTTTTCGCAAATATTACGGAAAATTTTCCTGTAACTGATACAGTTCTAGTCTCAAGAACAGCATCTATTGATGAAGATATTCTTTCAAATGATCTATGGGTAGAAAATGCTGAAGTTATTTTGATCGACTCGATGGGTGTGAAACTTCCTTTTCAAAGTCTTGGAGATGGTCGGTATTTCCCAATCAGTGAGGGATCATCAATTGAACAAGTTTCCAGCTATCTAGACTTTATAATAAGAGGTGGTGAAGAATATACGTTGGTAGTCAAGACCGAAAGTGATTCAGTAGTTGCTAAGACTATTGTTCCTTCTACTATAAATATAGAACCACTAGAAGCAATGGAGTATGAATGCCCAGATGGTGAAATATTAAATACTAAAAGAGTAGATGTTAATAATCTTGGGAATATCTCTTTTAGTGATATGGCTACATTAATTAATGATCCTAGTTTATATGTTCAGTCAAATAATATAATTGTTGATACTGTCAATTATAGATTTGGAGATTGCTTTACACAGAGTTTTGCAAGTTATCCTTATTTTACTGTTGAATTTGAAAGCGAGAACTATAGAACTATTAAAATTTTAACTTATGCTTTAGATGCAAAAAAAATGGGCTTAGAACCCTTAGATTCATTAAGTAATACACTAGATCCTGACAGTGGAGGGTTTTTTGATTATAATTATAATCAAATAAGAGATAGTACTTTAGTAAATCTGATTTATGACACAACATTGGGTTTTCGTATTTGGAAAGGTCGATATCCTCGCAATGAAAATAGCGTTCCGTATAGAATTAATCCATGGCAATGGAATATTGAAGAATCACCTCAACCTATAATGTGGCTATATTTTGATTATTATGGATTACAATTGATGACATTTCAAGCAACTAGTGAATCTTATTTTGATTATTTCAGTGGTGATCCAGTTGGACAAAATATTTACTTATTACCTGATTCAAATATTGAAGGAGCAAAAGGTGTGTTTTATAGTTCGGCTTCAACTAGTTTTTTAGTTTATGTCAAACGAGATAATTTAATGAGATAGTTCTTTAAAATAAAAAAACCCTATGTAAATAGGGTTTTTTTGTAGTCCGTAGGAGAATCGAACTCCTGTTGCCAGGATGAAAACCTGGAGTCCTAACCACTAGACGAACGGACCAAATTAAAAATATTAGTTATTTCTTAATATTCAAATTTATTATGATATTAATCCTGACTACAACTATTTTTTAAGTCTAGGATTTTGAAGTGTCTAAAATATCTAAGAGTTTACCTTCTTGATGCAATTCCATTGTGATATCTGCACCTCCTACTAATTCCCCCTCAACAAATAATTGTGGTATCGTTGGCCATTCTGAATATTCACTTAAATTCACTCTTATTTGGGGATCTGTCAAAACATTAACGTCTTTATAATCGACACCATAGTGAGAAAGTATTTGTACAACTGAATTTGAAAAGCCACACATAGGCGTTTCTTTAGTTCCTTTCATAAAAAGAATTATTTTATTCTCTTTAATATCATGGATAATTTTTTCTTTTAATTCCATTCTAATAGATCCTTATCTTAATTTTTTTTTGTAGTAAAACAAATTAATGCATAAAGTATTACTAAATATTAGTGATAATTAATACTTATTAAGATAAGTTTAATTAACCTCTTGATATTTAAATTTTAATATTAATTAAAAGGCTAAACAATGAAACTTATTTCATGGAATGTTAATGGTATAAGAGCAGCAACAAAAAAAGGGTTTTTAGATTATTTACATCAAGAAGAACCTGATATCTTATGTATACAAGAATCAAAAGCTCATAAAGAGCAATTAACTTCAGAAATTTTAAAAGATCATGGTTACCACACTTATTGGCATTCAGGAATAAAAAGAGGCTACAGTGGTGTTTCTACTTTTTGTAAAGAAAAACCTTTATATGTACAAGAAGGCCTTGGAATAAAAAAATATGATGATGAAGGTAGGGTCCTTTTAACCGAGCACGAAAACTTTTTATTATACAATATTTATTTTCCCAATGGGCAAAAAGATGAAATACGACTAAAGTATAAATTAGATTTTTATGATGACTTATTACCAATAATAAATGAACAAGTCGAATCTGGTAATAATGTCATCGTGACAGGGGATTGGAATACGGCTCATCATCCAATTGATTTAGCTCGACCTAAGGATAATCTAAAGACATCAGGATTTATGCCAATTGAAAGAAAAAAGATCGATGAATATGTCGATAATGGTTGGGTTGATACTTTCCGTCTTTTTCATAATGAACCTGGAAGATATTCTTGGTGGACTTATCGTTTTGGAGCAAGGCAAAGAAACGTTGGCTGGAGAATCGATTATTTTTTTGTAAATAGTGAAATGGTTGATCTATGCTTGGATGCAGATATTCACTCTGATATTTTAGGATCCGATCATTGTCCTGTAAGCTTGACTCTAGATATATAAAAATATATAAATTACCTATATCATACTATGGTAGAACTTATGATGATGGAAAGAAAATTACATAGAGTGACGGTGTCGCAGCATTTTATTATATTATAAGGTTTAACTTATTCAAATAGTAATTCTGGAATGATCTGATCAGAGAGAAGCATTCCTTTTATTGTTAAAAAGATTCTCTTTTCTCTATCATAAATAAGTTTTGGATATTCTTTTTTTATTTTTTTATATTTTTTATCAAAGATTTTTAAATGTTGATTTGGTATTAAAGAAATATTAAAACCTTCTTTCATTCTTAAGCCAAACCCTAAAGCCTCATTAACTAAGTCTAGATCAGACAAGTTTTCTGTTGTT
>ENA-ORDA01001190-ORDA01001190.1-marine-metagenome-genome-assembly--contig:-NODE-1190-length-22827-cov-2.655868_pt1 | contig 22827 bp, 20 predicted proteins | sample MGYA00237778_ERZ508506 | MGnify/ENA primary metagenome ERZ508506 (study PRJEB26177, sample SAMN06267891) | marine metagenome | isolation source: Monterey Bay, California, USA | place: Pacific... | reverse complement strand
CGTCCAATCGCCGTCAATTCATTCACAGAAATCCCAAACGCACCGTCACCTGCAAAACCAACAACAGGAGTATCAGGTTGGCCAATCTTCGCGCCAACGATGGACGGCAGGCCGTAACCACAGGGACCAAACAAACCTGGTGCCAAATATTTGCGGCTATCGTTAAACGAGGGATAAGCGTTACCAATGGCACAGTTGTTGCCAATGTCTGAAGAGATGATTGCCTCGACTGGTAGCGCTGCTTGGATCGCACGCCATGCCATACGTGGCGCCATCCAATCGGGCTTCGCCGCACGTGCTCGAACATTCCAATCTGTACCTGGATCGTCCTGCTCTTCCGTCATTGAGGTCAGCTCTTGTGCCCAAGCAGATTTCGTTTTTGCGATCGTCGCTTTACGAGCTTCACGATCCGCGTCGCCAGCACCATCCGCCAGTTTGCTAGAAATTGCGTTCGCAACTTTTGCTGCATCACCGACGATACCAACTGTCACTGCTTTAGTCAGGCCAATGCGATCTGGATTCAGGTCAACCTGGATGATCTTTGCCTCAGTAGGCCAATAGTCAATGCCATAGCCTGGCAGTGTAGAAAACGGATTCAAACGTGTTCCTAAACACAGAACCACGTCAGCCTGCGAAATCAACTCCATACCAGCCTTGGAACCGTTATAACCAAGCGGGCCAGCAAAAAGAGGATGATTGCCAGGAAACGCATCATTGTGCTGGTAACCAACGCACACAGGTGCATCCAGAGTTTCGGCCAGAATACGGGACGCTTCGATACCACCATGGGACAGGATCGCCCCAGCTCCGTTTAAAATCACTGGGAATTTCGCACCCGACAGCAGGTCTGCCGCGGATTGAACGGCATCAGAACCGCCCTGTGGCAACTCAAAATCAACAATAGTTGGTAGCTCAATGTCGATTACTTGTGTCCAGAAATCACGCGGCACATTGATCTGCGCCGGAGCTGACGCACGTTTTGCTTGCATGATCACACGGTTGAGCGTTTCTGCGATACGTGATGGGTCACGCACCTCTTCTTGGTAGGCAACACAATCAGCAAACAGGTTCATTTGCTCCATCTCTTGGAAGCCACCCTGTCCAATTGTTTTGTTCGCAGCTTGTGGCGTCACAAGCAGAACAGGAGTGTGGTTCCAATAAGCCGTCTTAACGGCTGTCACAAAGTTTGTAATACCTGGGCCATTTTGAGCAATCATCATGGACATCTTGCCAGTGGCACGCGTGTATCCATCAGCCATCATGCCACCAGATGTTTCATGTGCACAGTCCCAAAACGTGATACCCGCGTCAGGAAAAATATCAGAGATGGGCATCATGGCAGAGCCAATGATCCCAAAAGCGTTATCAATTCCATGCATTTGTAGCGTTTTTACAAAAGCTTCTTCGGTTGTCATTTTCATGAGGAAACGTCCTTTAGTTGTTGCGCATTCACGCGGCCTAATACTAGATGAGGGTACAAGAATCTCTCGCCCCATGGATTGGCACCTTTAAGGCTATATTCAGACAAGAGTCTGTAGGGCCAGATGCCACAGCAGATGATACCAGCAATCATTTTTTGCCTTTTTTGATTAATAATTGAGACTTTAAGTATTAAATTCTATAGTTTTTTAAAATTTTATGAAATTGAAAAGGATTTACGAACACTGTAAGCCCATTTTCTGTTTTTTGGGTGAGATATACAATTGACCAACAAAATCACAGAAACTTACTTAACTGAAGCCTATGACATTTAGGAACGCTACCAACTCCAAAATCCTAGGTTCAAGCAATATTAACGTTGAAAAGCGCGAAGTTTTTTCAAATCGTAGCAAAGTAAATAAAATTTATCTCAATGGGTGGTTTTTCAACAAATTCATGAATGCAATGCCATTATTTGAAAACGAAGTCCGTCTTCTTATACCCTTGCAAATACAACAAACCAGTCAAGTCAGCGTAGTTTAATCGCAGTGCAACCTCAGCCGCGACAAGGGGTTTTGCGTGAAGCGCTACGCCAGACCCCGCTAGGTGCAGCATACCCAGATCATTTGCCCCATCGCCCACAGAAATCACGTCATCTACCGTCAGTCCACGCTCTGCTACAATTTCGTTCAACGCGTCCACTTTTGCTTGTTTTCCAAGTACTGGAACTCTGTGATTTCCCGTCAATTTTCCGTCCTTTCGCAACAAGACATTAGCTCTGTGTTCATCAAAACCCAACCGTCTTGAAATCACCTGCGTGAAGTCCGTAAATCCACCCGAAACCAGTGCCGTGTAAGCACCATTCGCCCGCATTGTTTTTATTAGTTCTGGCCCACCTGGCATGAGGGTAATCCGGTTTTTTAAAACTTCATCAATCACCGAAATAGGCAGCCCTTTCAGCAAGCTAACTCGCTCCGTCAGTGCCGCCTCAAAATCCAATTTACCATTCATAGCCCGCTCTGTAATGTCCGCCACGCGCTGACCGACACCTGCCTCTAAGGCCAGCTCATCAATGCATTCCTGTTGGATCATCGTACTATCCATATCCGCGAGCAACACCGACTTACACCGCCCAACCACATGCTGCACGCAAAAATCTATTCCCATCCGCTCCAAACCGCGCCACAGAAACTCAAAACCCTCTATCTCACTATTAAAGAACAAATCGACAGCTTCATTTTCTGCCAAAAAAACGTGCCTACTTGCATTTATTTTGTCTCCCATCATCATCACTAATTCAGTATTCAAACGATGATTATTGGGCTGACAGATAAGGGTCGCAACGTACATTTCAACATCCAGATCAATGGTTATTTTCAACGCCTTATTTTCTAAAAACGGCATAAATACCAGCCTTTCTTAAAGAAGTGCCGAAAAATCCACTTAACGCCAAAGCGTGACGCCCTTCTCTAAGGAAGGACCCAATTCATTGTTATGTTCCCAATTATTTATATTTACTTATTTAACTGGAAATTTCATCTTTTAGTGTAACGTAAGGCTGTGCCTGCAATGATACCATCAACTGGATTAGACTGATCAGGCAAGCAGCAGCACACGACGCGAAAGATGCAATCCGTTCACAGGCGTCACAGACGATGCTCAATTCTATGCAGACAACGCCTGAAGAAGAGCCATTAGAACAGGCTTGATTCGAGCTGCATCGGTATCGGCAAGGCTCGCCATCAGTTCGACTTCATGGTCTTTTGCCTTGTTGACAAGCGACAACGCAATCGCGCGACCTTCAACAGTCAGACTTATGTGAACTCGCCGTCTATCACGTGGATCAGGCTGACGCATAACAAGATCCCGCGCATCCATTTGGTCAATAATTTTGGTCATGCGGGATTGTTCTAACAGGGCCAAGTCTGCCAACTCCGTCACCATCAAGGGCGGACTGTCAATAAGGCAAGCCAGTACGCGCCACTCCGGCACTCGCAAGCCCGCGTTGCGAACTTGAACGTGAAAACTATCACTTGCCCTCTCACTTGCGACAGCCATCAGATACAATAAGTAGCTATCAACAAAACGGGCTTTGGTCATCTTAAGTCAATCCAATCTATCGCTTGACTCAATTTATATGATATTTCATGTTTATTAAAAAGGGGGGTAGATCATGGCGATGTTTCAATTAACTACGAAGACCGCCCTTACCGACAAAATTAGCGCCTTTGCGCTTTTACCCGATGACGGCAAAATTCCAGATTGGACTGCCGGCGCACATATTGACGTCGATTTAGGGTTGCACGGTAAAAGGTCATATTCCCTTATCCGCTGGCCCCAAACAGCTGACGATATGCTACATATCGCTGTGCAAGCCGAACCCGATGGAACAGGTGGCAGCCAGGCCATGCATGCCTTAGAGGTTGGCACACGAATTTTTTTGTCTGAGCCCAAGAACAGCTTTTCACTACAAGACACGCCAAAGCCTATCGCGTTACTGGCGGGCGGCATCGGAGTAACGCCATTGATTTCAATGGCTTCGACGCTAGCCGAAAACAACACCACATTTGCGTTCCATTACACGGGGCGTAGTGCGAATTTGATGGCATATTGCAATGAATTACAGGCCACTTTTTCAAGTCAAATGACACGCCATTATGATGATACAAAACCGTTAGATTTGGCCGCGGTCATCGACAGTGTAAAAGATCACGCACTTTACATTTGCGGGCCCAAAGGCATGATTGAAGCGGCCCGATCCAACGCCGAAGCAGCGGGCGTTCCATCACGTGACATACACGTGGAATTATTTGCAACACCCAATGCTGATCAAGACGATGCAGCATTCGAGGTTGAAATCGCCTCGACCAACGAAGTCATCACCATCGCTCCCGGCACCACAATTATTGACGTATTAAATGCAGCAGGCCACGATGTGATGTACGATTGCCAACGTGGTGATTGTGGAATTTGCCAAGTCAATGTTCTGGACGGTACTCCCGATCATCGAGATGTTGTCCTCAGTGACGCAGAAAAGAAAAGTGGCAAAGTTATGCAAATCTGCGTCAGCCGTGCCAAGTCCGCACGTTTAGTTTTGGATATTTAGGAGCACACTATGCATGCAGATGAAATTCGTGCTTTGGTGCAAGGCCATCAAGTTCACCGCGACGTTTACACCTCCCACGCGGTCTACCAGGCAGAAATGCGCCACCTATTCGCAAATGCTTGGATCTTTGTGGGCCACGACAGTCAGACACCGAACATGGGTGACTACATAACAACCCAGATTGGCGATCAGCCCGTTATTCAAGTGCGCCATAGTGATGGCAATATCCATATTCTGCACAACCGTTGTCCACACAAAGGCACCAAAATCGCAATTGATCGCGCCGGCAACACCGGCAAATTCTTTCGCTGCCCTTATCATGCCTGGTCCTTCAAAACCAATGGTTGCCGCCTCGCGATCCCACTTAAAAAGGGATACGATGGAACCGGTCTTGAAAATACGCCTAACCATGAGGGCATGGCTGCAGTTGGTGCTGTTGAAGTCTACCACGGTTTCGTTTTCGCGCGGCTCGCTTACAATGGAATTTCATTCGAAGAGTTCTTTGGGGAAAGTCTATCATCCATTGACAACATGGTCGCCCGTGCACCCGAAGGCCGCTTGGAAATTGCAGGACCACCGCTGCGCTACATGCATAAATGTAACTGGAAGATGCTCGTCGAAAATCAGACAGATACTTGCCATCCGATGGTGGCCCATGAATCCAGCGCAGGCACAGCCATCGACATTTTCAGGGAAATGGGTGAGCCTGAGCCGCGCCCCGCCGCGATGCAGATCATTGCACCTTTCATGTCCGCCTACGAATTCTTTGAGAGTATGGGTATCCGCACTTGGCCCAATGGCCATGGTCATACAGGCGTAAATATGTCGATCCATTCAGACTATGACGCTATTCCTGAATACTATGAAGCTCTCAAGCAAACTCATGGGGAAATAAAAGCCAAGGCGATCTTAGATGAAAGTCGACACAATTCAGTCTACTTTCCAAACATGATGGTCAAAGCCCCACTGCAACAACTGCGCAATTTCATCCCCCTAGGGCCAGACAAGACATTGGTTGAAAGCTATGTTTACCGACTAGCTGGCGCGCCAGATCAATTGGTGGCGATGTCGTCGATGTATAACCGGATGATCAACGCCCCCACTTCTATAGTAGGACATGATGATCTGGAAATGTATGAGCGTGCCCAAGAGGGGTTGCAATCGAACGGGTTGGAATGGGTTAACATTCAGCGACTTTATGAAGCCGGCGAGGACTTCAACGTTGAAGCAGTGGAAAACGGCACAACTGAGCGACAAATGCGCAATCAGTTTAATGCATGGGTCAAATTCATGACCGCTGATATGGGAGAGGCTGCGTGATGATCCGTGATGACATCATTGATTTCATCTATGGTGAAGCACGGATGTTGGACGAAGGGCGCTATACCGAATGGTTAGCCCTTTGGATGCCAGATGCACATTACTGGATGCCGCTAGGCTATAATCAGGCCGACCCTATAAATGAAACCTCTTTGCTTTACGAAGACCACTTTATGCTGCGCCTTCGAGTTGAACGCCTGAACGGAGAACGCACGTTCAGCCAAAAGCCGAAAAGCCGATGTCACCATGTCATCCAACGCCCATTCGTGGATGTGTTTAATGTAAAGGCCGGCATCTTTCAGACCAACACGGCGATGCACTATATTGAAACACGACTTGATGAACAGCAGCTCTTGGCCCTTACCGCCATACACGATTTATGCTGTGTCGATGGTAAACTGCGGATTGCAGGCAAAAAAGTTGTGTTGGTCAATTCTGATGCAGCATTCGGCAACATCCAGTTGCTACCATGACTACAAAAACGGTTTACGCGCGTATGGCCGAGTCGGCCGCACTTTGGCCAGATCGTCCAGTGTTAGAAGTTATGAACGAAACCGCGAAAGCCTACGGCATCGCAGCAGGGTCAATAAGCTACGCCGACTTTCAAAAAAATGCAGACGATTGGGCTGACCGATTTGAAGCTAAAGGTTATGGCACAGGTGTACGTGTGGCCGTTTTATTAGAAAATCGCCCCGACTTCTTTGTTCTTTTCTGCGCACTGAACCGAATTGGCGCATCAATTATTCCAATAAATCCAGATTTACGGCTGAGCGAGCTGACTTATTTGATCGACCATGGAGAGCCCGCTTTGGTCATCGCCCTATCAACCCGCCTTGACGAACTAAAACTTGCGGTTGCTGAAACATCTCTCGATGTGCCGGTCATAACACTTACGGACAATTTGCCTGCCGTGCGCACGAATGCAGTGGTTACAAAAAATCTGTCCGGTGACGCGCGAGAAGCTGCAGTTCTTTATACCTCTGGCACAACGGGGAAACCCAAAGGCTGTGTATTGCCGAACGCCTATTTCTTGCTTGCAGGACGGTGGTACGCTGATCTGGATGGTCTTGCAAATTTAAGCATGGAAGGCGAACGCATGATTACCCCGCTGCCAGTCTTTCACATGAATGCGATGGCCTATTCATATATGGCGATGCTATCCGTTGGGGGTTGCCTAATCGTACTGGACCGATTCCATCCACGCAGCTGGTGGGAAAATGTGACGGCAAGCAGTGCAACCTGTCTACACTATCTTGGCGTGATGCCGTCCGTTCTAATGAAGCTACCATCACGAGTCACAGACCGTACGCACAATGTCCGCTTTGGCTTTGGCGCAGGCATAAACCCCAAAATACACGCAGGTTTCGAAGACCGCTTTGGCGTTCCTTTGGTAGAGGCGTGGGCCATGACCGAAACAGGAGCAGGTGCGGTAATTGCGGCAAATGATCTTAACCGTTTAGTCGGGCAATCGTCACTTGGCAGAGCAAAAGGCTGGGTCGCAACACGCGTAGTGGATGACTCCGGCAAAGATACTGGAGACGGAATGCCCGGTGAACTGCTCGTCCGCAACAATGGCGAAAATCCGCGTTACGGTTTTTTTTCCCACTATTATAAGAACTCGACCGCTACTGCGGACGCTTGGAAAGACGGTTGGTTCCACACCGGTGACATTGTAACTCGAGATGCTGATGGACGTTTCAAGTTCGTTGATCGCAAGAAAAACGTCATTCGCAGATCTGGAGAGAACATCGCAGCAGTTGAGGTCGAAAGCGTTCTTATGCACCACGAAAGTGTGCGCGCAGCCGGCGTCACACCAGTGCCTGATGCCTTGCGGGGTGATGAAGTGTTTGCTTGCCTCGTAGTAGACAACCCAAGCTCCAAACTAGCCCATGACATCGCGACATGGGCGCTCAGCCAAATGGCCTATTACAAGGTGCCAGGCTACATTGCGTTTGTAGATACACTGCCCCTTACAAGTACCCAAAAAATCCAACGTAAGGTACTAAAAGAAAAGGCCGCCACATTGATATTAGACCCAAAAACGATCTGCCTAACCTCACTCAAAAAGCGACAAGTAGCGTGACACGTCGCGCTCCTGCGTCCTACAATGGCGTCGTCCTAACAGCCCCTTTTTCGACCCCCTACCAACGCTATTCAATCGACACAGCGCATCATTGGATTGCGCGCGCGCTTAAAGGATCTCTGGATTCAGTAGGTTTGAAAAAAAACCAACTTGATGGATTTTCTGTATCATCGTTTACATTGTTTCCTGACAGCGCTGTTGGTCTGACCCAACATCTTGGGCTTTCAACACGTTGGCTGGACCATGTTCCAATGGGCGGCGCATCTGCTGGTGTTGCGCTGCGCCGTGCAGCGCGTGCCGTTCAAGCGGGTGACGCTGATATTGTTGCGTGCGTCGCTGGCGACACCAATCACATCGACAGCTTTCGGCAATTACTCTCCAGCTTTTCGCGCTTTGCAATGGATGCAAGCTACCCCTACGGATACGGCGGCCCAAACGCTAATTTCGCTCTATTAACAGACCATTACATGAACGAATTTGGGGCAACCCGCACAGATTTTGGCAGGATCTGTGTGTCACAGCGCGATAATGCGCTAAAGAACCCGCGAGCAGTGATGCAAAAACAGTTGACGCTGGATCAGTACCTAAAGGCGCGACTTATCGCGGACCCGATAGCCCTATTTGACTGCGTGATGCCATGCGCAGGAGCCGAAAGCTTCCTCGTCATGCATGAAGACAAAGCACTGCAGCTTGGGATCCCATTTGCGCGTTTGACAGCCGCGATTGAGCGGCACAATGCCCATGCTGATGACCCGATGCAACTTCGTGGCGGTTGGACCCTGGATCGTGATACACTTTGGGAAATGGCCGGCTGCACCCCGCTTGATATCGATGTAATGCAAACATATGACGACTATCCTGTTATCGTCATGATGCAATTTGAAGACCTTGGGATGTGTGAAAAAGGCGAGGGCCCCACATTTGTGCGTGACCACGATTTAACCATCAACGGCAACTTCCCACACAACACATCAGGTGGGCAATTGTCCGCAGGACAGGCAGGAGCTGCCGGTGGTTTCATCGGCATGGTCGAGGCCCTACGCCAAGTCACAGGCCAAGCCAGTGGCACCCAAGTCAAAGATGCAGCCCGTGCGCTTGTCACAGGGTTTGGCATGATCAACTATGACCGCGGCCTCTGCACCAGCGCGACTGTCTTGGAAACCGGAGTACGCGCATGACTGACCCTCTATTGGCGCCACCAAAAAAAAACCCTCAGCGGCGTAGTACGTCCCCAACACGGCCACCTGAAATGCGCAGTCGCGCGGCCCTTGGCCTCACTGCAGCCGCAGCAGAAGGGAGGTTGGCATTGCAATGCTGTGCAGAATGCGCCACGTGGCAGTATCCACCACGAGATGCTTGCGTCGCATGCTTGTCCAATGATCTGCCATGGGTTGATTTCCCACCACAAGGTCAGCTTTTGGCCGAAACAACAGTACAAACTTCGCCCAGATTATATTACCGCGAACGGGTGCCATGGCGTATAGGAACCGTTAAAACAGACGTCGGTCCGATCATCCTTGTTCATATCCACCCAGACGTGACACCCCAAAGCGCCATCCACCTGACTGCCCATCTTGATCGTGCTGGCCAAGGCGTATTGGTGGCTATGCCACCCCAAGAAACCTCAAATGCAATGGATGCCCCTCTCATGCGTGAACTAACTGCTGATCCAAAACACCGCCGTGTTTTGCTGACCGACGCAAGGGCTGAAAATGCACCTGCAATGGCCAAGGCGCTAAAAGATGCAGGCGCCGCGATTATCTTCATAGGCGAGTCTGAAAGTTGGCGCCCTTACACCGCACGTGCAGCTTTACAGGAAATTGGTGTTGAATTTATGCCGCTTGATGTCACTGACACACTATCTGTGCAAACTTTAGCTGGCGAGATTGGCGGCAAGACTGATATCCTTATCAACAACGCGCAGTTCGTCCGGCCTGGTGGGGCACTTGCGCGTGGCGATGTTGGGTTTGCGCAAAATGAAATGGATGTGAACTACTTTGGCATGATGCGGCTGGCACAAGCCTTTGGTCCCGGCATGTGCAAACGGACTGCTGATGAAGCGAATTCAGCGGTCGCGTGGGTGAACCTTTTGCATATTGGCGCGTTGGCAAACACGCCAGAGTACGGGGCGTTTGCGGCCAGCCAATCAGCAGCGCATTCATTATCACAATCATTGCGGTCGGAATTTCGGACCGCTGGCCTCAGGGTGATGAATGTCTTTTCCGGCCCAACCGAAAGTGACTGGTTTGCATCGCTACCCCCGCCCAAGGTTCTACCACAATCACTTGCGCGAGATGTGATCAAAGGTTTGCAAGCTGGCGTCGAAGATGTCTGGAGCGGTGACATTGCCAAAGACGTACGTGACAGGTTCCGCCGCGACCCCAAGGTTCTTGAACGCGAACTCACATTCGGAGGCGATGGCCCATGACAACCCTTACGGATCTTGCCGCATCACTGGCATCGGGCACTATTCGTGTGGTTGACTTAACCCACACGCTTGACCCTGATTTCCCAGTGATCATTCTACCGCCAGAGTTCGGCCAATGCGCACGCTTTCGGATGGAAGAAATAAGTGCCTATGATCACCGCGGTCCTGCTTGGAAATGGCACAATATTTCCATGTCAGAACATACTGGCACGCATTTTGACGCGCCCTCACATTGGGTGTCGGGCCGTGATGTACCCTTTGGGTCGGTTGATGCGATTTCACCTGAAAATTTTGTAGGACCTGTTGTCGTGATCGACTGTGTTGCGCAGTCCAATGCCAACGAAGACTACGAAATGGTAATTGATGACATCACCGCGTGGGAAAAGCAGCACGGCACTATTCCCAACGGATCTTGGATCATGATGCGTACGGATTGGTCTAAACGCCAGGGTGCTGCATATCTGAATATGCGCGAAGATGGCCCACACTCACCGGGTCCTGCACCAGAGGCAATCAAATTTTTGATTGATGAACGTGACATCCTTGGGTTTGGCACGGAAACCGTTGGCACAGATTCAGGCCAAGGCAGCCATGCTGTGCCACCTTATCCTGCACACTATTACCTTCACGGCGCAGGTAAATTTGGACTACAATGCCTGTCAGGTCTCGATCAATTACCAGCAACCGGCGCCATTTTAATTGCTGCACCACTTAAGATTAAAGACGGCACCGGTAGCCCGCTGCGCGTCCTTGCGATGGTAGACAACACATGACTCAGAATACAGCAGTCATAACCGGTGGAAACAAGGGGATCGGTGCAGATCTTGCGCAGGCTTTGCTTGCTCGCAACTACAAAGTCATCTCTGTCGCACGACGTACGCCAGGATTTACGCACGCCAACCTTTCTTCCCTCGAAGTTGACCTGCTTGACCCTGACGCAGTGACAGACGCCGCAACCCAGCTCGCTTCAGATCATAAGATTACGCATCTGATCCATAATGCCGGGCTCATTTGGCCAAATCTAGTGGAGGACACGAAACCAACCGATATTACAGGTTTAGCTCAGCTTCACCTTGGCTCAGCTTTAACACTGTTGCAGGCAGCATTACCAAATATGAAGGAACGAGGCTTTGGTCGGGTCATGTTTAATGCATCACGCGCAGCCCTCGGTGCGCCAACAAGGACTGCTTATAGCGCCAGCAAAGCAGGCATGATTGGCATGGCCCGCACATGGGCATTGGAACTTGCCGGTCATGGGATCACCGTAAATGTTGTGGCACCCGGACCTATCTTAACTGATAACTTCTGGAGTATCGTCGAAAAAGACAGTCCGCAACAGGATGCGTTAGCGAAGCGCATCCCTATTGGGCGGCTTGGCACGGCAAAGGACGTCACAAATGCTTTTTTGTTCTTTTGCGATCCCGAGAATGGCTTTGTGACAGGTCAAACGCTTTATGTCTGCGGTGGTGCAAGCGTCGGAACGCTCGAGATTTAATAGTCGTCAATGATCTTCGGGTCGGGCCGCGGCATGGAGTGATCACCTGAATCGCCCGCAAGAATAGTATCAATTTTGATCCGAAGGACATCCGGCCACGGCGTGGCTTTCTTCTTATCAAAATCAATGCAAACCAAGGTAATGAGCGCACGAAGGCGCAGTTTATCTTCGCACATACACACAATTTGGAACCCAAGGCTCGATTTGCCAATTCGGTCCAATGTCATTTGAAATTGAAGTCTGTCTTCAAGATAACTGGCGTCAAGAAAGTCTGTCTCAATTCGTACGGTAGGCACCGTAACATTTAACTGCTTGTGCAATTTGTTGAACGAAAACCCAAGCTGGCGTTCAAAGAAGCGCTCAACCGTTAGGTTCAACATTTCATAGTATCTTGGATAAAAAACAATGCCCGCTGGATCACAGTGCTGAAAGCGGACTGCTTGGACCTCTTCAAAAAAGTTCTGGGCCAAGTTCGGCTCCTCTCTATGGTTTAGCCTGTCGATACTGCCTCCAGAACCAATTGAAAAGCGAATAGAAACTGCCCGATACGCATAACCAGACCACAACAGACTCGCTGTGTCATTTGACAGATACAGGCTAAAATCCAAGATTCCGAACTTAATTTTTGGACTTGCACTAGACCAGGTATTATTGGGAGCCATGATATCGGTGACTATGCGCTCTTTCCGGACATACGCAACATACTGCGTCAAGCCTATTGTCTGACCCTGCGACTCAGTGTTGTGAAAAACAAATGAATTTTCTTGTGCCAGATTTGTGCAAATAAGAAACATGCGTCTCGGCATCATTTTGCAAAAAGCTAAATCTTATTCGCAAAATAAGTACTGTTGCATGTTGCTATTTTTATTGAGTTTCCGTACTCGTGCTCGCGGGACACCCTTCCCCAACGAAGGGCATATAACTGTAAGGTTACCACTAATGACTTATCCAAAGCCGGACACACGTCCGCAAAATCCACGTTTTTCTTCTGGCCCCTGCGCGAAACCACCTACGTGGTCGGTTACCGCATTAATCGATGCCCCTTCAGGGCGCTCGCATCGCGCTGCAATTGGCAAATCTAGACTAAAAACCGCCATTGAAACCACTCGCGAGGTGCTTGGCGTACCTGCTGATTACAAGATTGGCATTGTTCCTGCATCAGACACAGGGGCCGTCGAAATGGCCATGTGGAGTATGCTTGGTGCGCGCGGCGTATCCATGTTGTCATGGGAGAGTTTTGGAGCAGGGTGGGTCACCGATGTGACCAAACAACTGAAACTTGAAGTAACCCACCACCATGCGGAATACGGTCAACTTCCAGATCTAACTGCCATCAATTTTAAGGATGACGTAGTATTTACCTGGAATGGTACAACATCGGGTGTTCGAGTTCCAAACGGCAACTTTATCCCTGCTGATCGAGAAGGGCTTACAATCTGCGATGCAACAAGCGCAGCTTTTGCACAAGATCTTGCTTGGGACAAACTCGACGTCACCACCTTTTCTTGGCAAAAAGTACTCGGCGGTGAAGCAGCGCACGGCGTGCTAATTCTTTCTCCACGTGCAGTTGCTAGGTTGGAATCATATACGCCCTCATGGCCACTACCAAAAATTTTTCGCCTGACAAAAGCTGGAAAATTGATTGATGGAATCTTCACAGGCGCAACGATCAATACGCCCTCGATGCTCTGCGTTGAAGACTACCTTTTTGCGCTAAATTGGGCAAAATCAGTTGGCGGCCAAAAGGGCGTGAAAGCGCGAGCTGACGCAAACCTTGCAGCCATCGAAGACTTTGCAGACATGACACCCTGGCTCGAATTTCTCGCAGCAGACCCACGAATGCGGTCCAACACTTCCGTTTGTCTAAAATTCGTAGATGAGCGTATAAAAGATGGAGCATCTTTCGCCAAAGCGGTAGCAAGACGTTTAGACAATTCTGGCGTTGCGTTTGACGTTGGCGCCTATCGAGATGCCCCTGCGGGCCTACGTATTTGGTGCGGTGGAACGGTGGAAACCTCCGACATCACAGCGTTAATGCCTTGGATTGACTGGGCTTTCAACACTGAAATCAATCAATAAAAATTGACTGCCTAGCACTTAACGCTTGGCCTCTTACAACTTTTTTGCACTCAAAAGGAACGCCCAAAATGGCCCCTAAAGTTCTAGTATCAGACAAACTCAGCCCAACAGCAGTACAAATCTTTCGCGACAATGGCATCGAAGTAGACTTCGAGCCGGAACTTGGAAAAAATAAAATTGAACTCCTCAAACGGATTGGCGAATACGATGGCCTAGCCATACGCTCTGCAACCAAAGTTACCGAAAAAATTCTGCGCAACGCGACTAATCTAAAGGTCATTGGCCGTGCTGGTATCGGGGTTGACAATGTTGATTTAAACGCTGCGAGCCGCCAAGGCATAATCGTAATGAACACACCGTTCGGCAATTCCATCACTACCGCAGAACACGCCATCGCAATGATGTTCGCCGTCGCGCGTCAAATCCCTCAAGCATCAGAATCTACACATGCAGGGAAATGGGAAAAATCTAAATTTATGGGCGTCGAACTCACAGGAAAAACACTCGGCCTAATCGGGTCTGGTAACATCGGCTCCATCACCGCTTCCCGTGCTTTGGGCATCAAAATGAAAGTTATTGCCTATGATCCATTTCTATCCGAAGAACGCGCAGCCGACCTTGGCGTCAAAAAAGTTGAATTCAACGAACTACTCTCCACAGCTGACTTCATAACACTACACGTTCCAAAAACTGACAAAACTGCTGGCATGATCAATGCTGAAGCAATCGCAAAAATGAAGCCAGGCGTACGGATCATAAACTGCGCCCGCGGTGGTTTAGTGGACGAATACGCCCTCGCTGAAGCCTTAAAATCAGGCCAAGTTGCAGGCGCAGCTTTTGACGTGTTTGCGGTAGAGCCCGCCACAGACAGTCCACTGTTCAACTTGCCTAATGTGGTCGTTACCCCGCACCTCGGCGCGGCCACGACCGAAGCACAGGAAAACGTCGCCCTCCAAGTAGCTGAACAGATCAGTGAATATCTCAATGACGGAGCAGTTACGAATGCGATCAACATGCCTAGTATTACGGCAGAGGAAGCACCAATTCTCTCACCGTTCGTGAAACTCGCCTCCCACCTTGGAGCATTTGTGGGCCAGATGACGGATGAATCAATAGAGAGCATCAACATCCTCTATGATGGTAAAGTTGCTGAAATGAATACAAAAGCATTGAATTCAGCCGCCATAGCAGGAGTAATGAAGGCTCAAAATCCTGAGGTCAATATGGTCTCTGCACCTCTACTCGCCACGGAACGTGGAATTAAATGCTCTACCACTACGCAAGAGAAATCAGGTACCTTTGACAGCTACATCAAGCTTACTGTGAAAACTGCCAGTAAAGAACGCGAAATAGCGGGAACCGTATTTTCCGATGGTAAACAAAGATTTATCCAGATCAAAGGTATCAATATCGACGCCGAAGTGGGCCGTCATATGCTCTATACTACCAACGAGGATGTCCCTGGCATTATCGGCACACTCGGCCAGACTATGGGCAAAAACGGTGTGAACATCGCAAACTTTACGCTTGGTCGTAAAGACGCTGGTAAGGACGCAATCGCGCTTCTTTACCTTGATGCGCAACCGCAAGCGGAGGTGCTTGCGAAGCTCGAAGCTACAGGCATGTTCTCGAGCGTCAAGCCGCTTGAATTCGACGTTTCCTAAAACGCATTGGGGCGCGGATAAATCTCCGCGCCCCGCTTCTTTAATCTTAAAATACTCACCTACGGTGGCTGCGGATTCAGTGCTTTGTTATAAGGATTCCAATCCTCCACATCCGCGTAATACTTGCGCCGCCACGCACGCACCTTCGGGTTCATAAACCGTTTCCACAGTGGCGGAAACGTCGCCATGATCGTCATAATCGGATAGCTATAGGGTAGCTGCGGTGCTTCATCTGCATCATAGGTTTGCAACAGAGGAAACCGTCTGTTGGGCTTATAGTGATGATCCGAATGGCGCTGCAAATTGATCAACATCAGGTTCGAATAGCGATGCGCCGCATTCCACGAATGCCGCGGCAGAACATGTTCGTATTTCCCTTCACCCAAATGCCGACGTGTCAGGCCATAGTGTTCGATGTAGTTCACCAACTCCAACTGAAAAATCGCAACAAAGGCCTGCATACAGAACAAGCCAATACCGAACCACCCACCCAGCACAAAGGCGAGGATCAGGAAACCAAGCTGCCATGCCGCGTATTTCCAAAACGGGTTGCTGAAATCAGTGGCAGGCAAATTCTTACGGGCCAGCATCGCGGCTTCGGCACCCAATGCGGATTTAAAGCAACCACGCAAAACACGCGGAAAAAAAAGGTAGAACCCTTCGTTGTATAGAGCAGTCACAGGATCACGCGGCGTCCCGACATAGCGGTGGTGCACCAACAAATGTTCGCTTCTAAAATGGCCATACAGCACCATCGTCATCAAGAAGTCACCCAGAAACCGTTCAAATTTCGATCTCTGATGCATCAATTCATGGGCGTAATTGATCCCGATTGCGCCAGATGCAATACCAACTGTCCCAATAAACAACCACGCCTGCGTTGTGGTCAGATGGTCCGTATTGGCAGCATAGTACAGCGCACCGAACACCAGCAGAAACTGCACAAACGGCCAGACTAGCGTGATTGCCGTATACCATTTCAGGTCTTCGTCAGGGGTTTCTGTATCGGGATTGTCCGTGTGCAACCCTGCTACAAAATCAATAAGGCTTGTTGCCCACCAGCCATAGATCGGCGTTAGCCACAGCCACACGCCTCCTTGCCATCCGGCAAAGGCAAGGATCGGCACATAGACCAGTGAAATCCAAAATGGCAACGCTGCTATAAAATCAGTTCTGATGGCCTGTTGCGACATGCCTGCTCCAGTCTTTCGTGTAATCTGACACAAAAAATTGTAGCAAACAAATCAAAATGCGAGCATGCTTACCTTTGCCGCAACCTGTTATTAGCTTGTTGCAGTCAGACCCGCGTCGATGGCGTTCAAAATTACACCTACATCGACCTCTGAAATGATCAATGGTGGAGACAACAGGATGTTCGGGCCAGAGGCGCGTAGCATAACACCGTTGTCCATCGCCACCTTTTGCACAGACAGGCCAAAACTTGGGTCCATCGGCACTTTGGTGGCCCGGTCTTTCACAAACTCAATACCCGTCATCAAACCATGCCCACCGCGGACGTCACCGATGGCAGAGTGTTTTTCCATCAACCGTTTCGCGCCCTCAAACATCTGCGTACCACGGGCTGCTGCGTTGGTTTTCACGTCCAACCGTTCTGTTTCTTTTAGACAGGCAATCGCCGCCGCCGCACCAACAGGGTGCGCAGTATAGGTATAGCCATGACCAACAAAACCATCAGCCCCCGCTCGTTCAAACACCTCGGCCACGTGTTCTGCAATCATGCAGGCCCCGAACGGATAATACCCATTAGTAATTGCTTTGGCAGTACACATGAAATCAGGTTGTACGCCCCAATGTCGCGAACCAGACCAATCGCCCGTGCGACCAAAACCCGTGATCACCTCATCTGCAATCATCAAGATTCCATGCTTGGAACACAACTGTTGCATACCTGGCATAAAGGTTTCATGGGGAACCATAATACCGCCAGCACCCAGAACAGGTTCCATAATGAACGCCGCAATTGTGTTTGGACCCTCAAACATAATCTCGTCCTCAGCCGCTTGCAAGATCAACTGCGACAGCTTCGCGGGATCCGTTTCGTTGAACGGATTGCGATACGTGTAAGGCGCTGGAAGATGACGACACCCCGGCAACAAAGGCTCATATGCTGTGCGGAATTTGTTGTTCCCGTTCACCGATGCACCACCAAAATGCGTGCCGTGATAGCCCTTTTTCAAAGACAGAAACTTCGTCCGTGTTTGCTCGCCTTTGATCTTGTGATATTGTCGTGCCAAACGCAGCGCCGTTTCCACAGAATCCGACCCACCAGAGGTAAAGAACGCACGCCCCATGCCTTCGGGCGCAAAAAATTCGCGCAGCATCCAAGACAGTTCAATCGCGGCATCATTAGACGTACCTGCAAAGGATGAGTAATAGGGCAGTTCCTGTAACTGATTGGAAATCGCGTCTCTGACAGGATCACAGGAATACCCAAGGTTCACATTCCACAGCCCACCAACAGCATCAACCATTTCGCGCCCATCAATATCCGTTATCCGCACCCCAGATGCGCCCGTAATAATCGCAGGCGGATTGGCCTGTTGCTGCCCCTGGTGCCCCATCGGATGCCACATATGACGGGCATTGTTCTCGCGGAGGAAGTTATCGTCTTTCATGGTCTTATCCTTTGAAATGAGTCCATATTATTCTGCTGCATTTTGATGGGCCATTTGCGGCGCACCATGTATTCTTGAAATTTTGTGCGCGGCAGGAACCAGAAAGGCGGCGATCCGCTCCTGTGTTTCTGCATCAAACCGTGACTTTGGTGTCGCGACTGCAACCGCCCCGCATGGTGCACCAGATGATGCAAACACAGGCGCGGCCATTCCAACCACATCATAGTCAAACGTGGCATCCGCTACAGAATAGCCTTTAACGGCTGCCAAACGGATCAAGGTGCTAGCCGATTCGACTGTAACGGCGTCAGACGGCGGGAATTTTTGAAAAGATCGATGCAAAAGCTTCTGCGCTTTCTCTTCTGGCTCTTGCGACAAATACGCGGTCCCTGATGCTGTCAAGTGCAAGGGCAAAATCTCGGATGGGTCAATGTAAACCCGCGTATTGCGCACGGTGGTTTCCACAATCGCAACACTGCTCAGGCCAGCGCCTTGCGCATGCGAGAGATGAACAGTCTCACGCGTATCTTGAACCAACTTGGCCATCACATTTTTAACGGCCATTTCAATTGGGTATGTGATTTCTCGCACGACGGAAAGGCGGGTCACAGCTGGCCCCAAATGATAGGCACGGCTTAGCGCGTCTCGCTCCAAAAATCCTTGGGTTTCCAATGCTGCCAGATACCGTTGCACAGTGGATTTATCCCGCTGCAAAAGTCGTGCAGCTTCGGACAATCCGATGGATGGACGGACTTCTGAAAACAATCCCAGAACCTCTAGCGCTTTGTCGACAGTGCTCACGCCTCCGCCTTTCGTTGCAAATGATACGATTTTTGTTTGACATTAATCATACATTTGCGCAATCATTATTTCAACCGATGGATTGAATAATGATCCTCAGTGAAAAAGCAGACAAGGAGAACACCGTGCCGCTAGGCGGGCACAAACAATCAGGTGACGGATCAGACAAATCGTTGCATGCACTGTCAAAATTCACCAACCTCAAAACCGCATGGATACAACTGTGACCACGAAACAATCTCTTCTTGATCGGCGTGACAAAACGCTGGGGCCAAACATGTCCACCTTCTATGACGACCCAGTGTATCTGGTGCGCGGCAGCGGCGTTTGGCTGTGGGATGCAGATGGGAAGAAATACCTCGATTGCTACAACAACGTCCCGCATGTTGGGCACTGCCACCCCCACGTGGTTGAAGCGATTTCGAAACAAGCCGCCACACTGAACACGCACACGCGGTATTTGCACGAAGGCATCCTTGATTACACCGAACGTCTGACAGCAAGCTTTGACGATCCGCTGAACACTGCCCTGTTGTGTTGTACGGGGTCCGAAGCAAACGATGTCGCCCTGCGTATGGCCGAAGCGATGACAGGCAAAACAGGCCTGATCGCCACAGATCACACGTACCACGGAAACACCTCGACCGTGTCGCAACTGTCTAAAACCAACACGCCAAAGCTGGGCGCGGCGGATCACATCCGCTTTGTCTCAACACCCGACAGCTATCGACCTGCCACAGACGATCCTGCACATTTCTTTGCCAATCAAGTCAGCGCTAAAATCAAAGAATTGGAGGCAACCGAGCACGGATTTTCCGCCCTCATCCTTTGCCCCTTCTTTGCAAACGAAGGCTTCCCCGATTTGCCCGCTGGTTTCCTCAACCCAACGATCAAGATCGTGCACGACGCAGGCGGCATTCTAATCGCGGATGAGGTCCAACCAGGGTTTGGCCGCATCGGATCCCATTTCTGGGGGCACCAGTATCAGGGCATCACGCCTGGCATTGTGACCATCGGCAAACCTATGGGCAACGGTCACCCGATTGCAGGTGTCGTGACCCGCGCGGATATTATGCATGAATTCCGCACAGCGTTTCGGTATTTCAACACGTTTGGAGGCAACCCTGTGTCTTGTGCCGCCGCCATGGCTGTGATGGACGTAATAGAACACGAGGAATTAATGGCACAGGCCGATGACGTCGGCGCTTACTCAAAGTCCATGATGCAAGATCTTGCAAGTAAACACGAAATCATCGGCGATGTACGAGGAAAGGGTCTGTTCTTTGGGGCAGAGTTTGTGACAGATCGAACTACCAAGGCCCCCGCTACAGATTACATTCTCCGCGTGATTGAAGAACTGAAAAACCGTGGCATTCTGCTCAATAAAATCGGTGTACATTACAACACATTAAAAATCCGCCCAAACCTGCAATTCACCCGTGCGAATGCGGATCAATTGATCGAAACACTGGATAATGTCTTAACGGATGTGCAGCTATGATGGCCAAAACTGCGCTGTCCCACTGGGCTATTACCCCAACCAAAATGACCCTTGCCGCAGAGCGCGAGAATAAAGTTTACCACGTGACAACAGCAACTGGTGACTATGCGCTCCGCCAACACCGCCAAGGCTATCGCAGCGATGCACAGCTTGCATCCGAGCTAAACTGGATGGCTGCGCTGGACGATGCTGGTCTAGACGTGCCCAAACCAATCCCAACACAAGCGGGTGCGTATTTGGTGACCCTGAATAGCGTGCAATTCGATATGCTGTCCTGGCTGCCAGGCAAACAACTTGGCGCGCATGGCACGCCATTTGACCTTGATGATCCAACAAGCACTTTCTTTGCTTTGGGACAATCCATGGCCCGCCTGCACTTGGCATCTGACAACTGGATCCCACCCACAGATTTCACACGCCCTGTGTGGGATGCCAAAGGGTTACTGGGCGACACCCCGCTTTGGGGGCGTTTTTGGGAAAACCCAACACTGGCGCATGGTCAGCAGGAGCTGTTGGAACGATTTCGCGATCAAGCCCGCACAGCACTGACAGAAAGGGACCACGATTTCGGCCTAATCCACGCTGATCTGCTGCGCGAAAACGTTCTGATTGATGGCGAAATTCTGCGGCTGATTGATTTCGACGACGGCGGTCATGGTTTTCGTCTGTTTGAATTGGCGACGACCCTGTTTCGCCTAAAAGGCGAGCCACTAGAATCTGAATTGACCACGGCTTTGATTGAGGGATACCAATCAGTGCGTCCGATCAACATCACGCATCTGCCACTGTTCATCGCATTACGTGCCTGCACCTATGTGGGGTGGATCGTCACGCGTATGGAAATACCAAATGCCGAAAACCGCAACATTGAACACATTACCAATGCCACGCAAGCCGTTACGAACTGGTTAGAAATGGAGCCCACATATGTCTAACAAAACCATCCTAATCGTCGGAACCTACGACACGAAAGACACCGAACTACTATACATGGCAGAACGGATCACATCCCAAGGGGGGGGCGTTCTGACTATGGACATCAGCGTCCTTGGCGATCCATCAAAACCCTGCGATATCACCAAGCACGACGTGGCAGCGGCCGCTGACAGCTCCATCCAAGCGGCTATAGATTCAAGGGATGAAAACACTGCGATGCAGATCATGGCACGCGGGTCTTCAGCGTTAGCCCCGAGCCTTCATGCAGAAGGAAAATTCGACGGAGTCGTCATTCTCGGTGGTACAATGGGCACGGACGTCGCACTCGATATCTGCCAAGCTTTGCCGATAGGCGTGCCAAAATACGTTGTTTCAACCGTATCCTTCTCCCCTATCATACCACCAGACCGCCTATCCGCCGATATCCAAATGATCCTCTGGGCTGGTGGACTTTATGGTCTGAACTCGATCTGCAAAGCATCCCTTTCACAGGCGGCGGGTGCAGTTCTTGGTGCTGCCCGCACCGTTGAACCTCCAAGCGCTGACCGCCCTATTGTGGGGATGACTTCCCTGGGATCATCATGCTTGAAATACATGAAACTGCTTAAACCAGCATTGGAAGACCGCGGATATGAGGTCGCCATTTTCCATGCAACAGGCATGGGTGGCATGGCCTATGAATCCCTCGCACGGCAGGGTAAATTCTGTTGCGTGATGGATTTCGCCCTACCCGAGCTTGGCAATCTATTGGCGGGGTCCGTGGTTAACGGTGGCGCAGATCGAATGCTGAATGCAGGCGCATCCAACACACCGCAGATCATTGCACCGGGCTGCCTTGATCTGATTGATTTCGCAGGCTGGCAAGACATCCCAGATCGCTATTCAGATCGTCCGTTTCACGAACATAATCGCCTGATCAAGTCATCGGCGCTGAACAACGACGAACGCCGCGAAACAGCACAAGCCATTGCAGAACGTTTGTCGAAATCCACGGCCCCTGCGCACTTTATCATGCCGCTGCAAGGTATTGAGGAATGGGATAAAGAAGGCGACGTAGCACACGATCCAGAGGGCCTTGCAGCATTCACCGACGAAATTCGCAAAGTGATCAAGGATCCTATCTCACTGACCGAGGTTGACGCCCACATCAATGATCAGGCCTTTGCAGATGCAGCACTTAAAATCTTTGACGCATGGTCGGCTAATGGAACAATTAAGGTCTAGCCGCCTACCGTTTTGACGCCACATCCCAAACCTTTCGCATCACAGTTGGCAGATCTGACGGTGAAAATTTTTCTCTCGGTAAAAACGATCCAGTTGAAGGATCTCCGTCAACCACTTCCGCAACAAACACAGCTA
>ENA-ORDA01001188-ORDA01001188.1-marine-metagenome-genome-assembly--contig:-NODE-1188-length-22870-cov-5.332646_pt1 | contig 22870 bp, 19 predicted proteins | sample MGYA00237778_ERZ508506 | MGnify/ENA primary metagenome ERZ508506 (study PRJEB26177, sample SAMN06267891) | marine metagenome | isolation source: Monterey Bay, California, USA | place: Pacific... | reverse complement strand
TTCATGGATATATTGACGGCACTATTGAAGACTCCAGTAGGCCAGCATTAGGGGCCTCATTCTATGCTAATTCGTTTCGAGAGGAATCTAATCCCTTTGATTTGTCAATGCTTGCGACACTTCTAGATGAAACAGGCGGAGGCCATGCAAACGCTTGCGGCTGTAGGGTGCAACCAGCCGATGGTACAAATCGGGAATTGGTTGACGGTGATAAAGAATACAATCTCGAACAGTGGATGAGTTTGTGGAAGCACAGAGAAAGCAAAATGCTTCGTTAATACATCAAACTTGATACACTTCGACATATTAACAAAACCATGAATAAATCAAAGATATTCAAAGTTTTATTGCTGGCTGCTACACTATTACTGGCAGGATGCACAGGCGACGCAGAAGAAGAAGAAGAAGAATTAGCACCTTCCGATGATGGCGGTGAATTGTCTACATATTCGTTTGAGGGTTCAGACTCTGCTCAAGACAATTCAGTGAATGGCGGGGACGAGTTACTTCTAGTCGTGCTGGATTACGGTGACGCAATAAGTTGGGCATCAGTTGAAGTCACAATTTCAGTCAACGACGAGGCGCCTATGACATGTGAACCAAACGATTCATCGGCATCTTGCACCTATGACCATGATGCCGACCAAGAATGGAATGTAGGGGACGAAATTATGATTTCAGAGGGTCAAAACGATTTATGTTCAGAAGAATGTGATATTGCTGTGACAATTAAAAACAAACAGGAATCTAAGATTTTGGATTCGTTTGAAGTTTTAGCGAGTTAAATTCCAGGATTGGAAGCATTTTACGTACAACTATGTGCTCATCGATTTAGGTATTTGAAATTGCTAATGGTGTACACGGATACAACCATCAACTGAAATAGTATGTTTCTAGCGGCCAGCCATGGAAGGTGTGACTGACCCTAAGATGCTTGAAGGCCGAGCCTTCTACAAGTTAGGAGAGTTCACTTTTGACCATCGAAAGAAGGTACTGGTCATTGGAATCCTTGCATGTATGGCCATGGCATCCCTGATGATTATGGGTCCAAATTGGGCAGAATCTTGGGGGGAGGGCGACCTCGAATCAATGAATGCAGCCAGGATATATGATGATGCATTTACCTCAGATGAAGGCTCTCAATCTTTTACCTACCTCGTATATCACCCTACTCTGGACGACAATTCTACCGAATGGCAGGACTCAGTCATTGAAGCATTGAGTCCCTTTTCTAACCTTGATGATGTGACCATAGAATATTCATGGGACAAAACAGATGACGAGAGAAGCCAATTTATTTATCCAGATGGTGATGGTTTTTGGGCAAAGAATGTCGTAACCATCAACCTCGAACGCACTCTAGCCAAGGAGTTGTATGCTGAGAATTGGGAAGATGTAGAAATCGATGGTGATTTTGAGACATGGCGTACAGGCGGAGTTGCAATTGATGTCATATTCGATAAGAGGATTCAGGATGATTTGATTACGGCAGAATTGGTATCGGGGCCATTATCTCTGATTATTCTACTGATCGTTTTCGGAACAATCATTGCAGCATTATTGCCAATAGGAATTGCGTTCTTGACTGTCCTTTCAGCAATGGGTATCACAATTTGGTTATCGAATGTTACCGATGTTACCCAATATGCTGTGAATATTATCTCTTTGATTGGAATAGGAGTCTCAATTGATTATTCGTTATTTATGGTCAACCGATTCCGTGAAGAAATGCATAGAGGTCACGACATTAGAACATCTACTGCAATGACAGTTGCTACTGCTGGTAAAGCTGTATTCTTCAGCGGAGTGACAGTTGGAATCGGGTTAATGGGAATGCTATTCTTCGAGAATACAGGCATTCCAAGTCTGGGCATTGGAGGTACGTTAGCAGTATCGGTTGCTATGATTTATTCTCTGGTCGTTTTACCTTCCATACTTGCTATGCTTGGTTCTAGAGTTAGCGATGGGTGGAAACTACCTTTCTCATTTAAGACCGAAAATGATGCCGAGGATGGCATTTGGTCTAGGATTGCAAAGACTGTAATGGACCGTCCTTGGACGGTTCTTATCCCTACGCTAATCATTCTTCTTGGAGCAGGGTTACCCTTCTTCCAAGCAGAATTCTCGATGGCTTCTAGAGATGCTTTGCCTCCAGACGATGAAACTCGTGTTGGGTATGAGCACTTAGACGAAATATGGCCTGAAAGTGCAGCAAACTCAGCATTGATTGTTATTGACTTCGATGGAGAAGATCCACTTGATGAAACTAACATTCGACAGATGTATCGTTGGGGCAATGAACAAATCAACGACTCAAGAGTACTCGATGGATTTGGTTACGCCTTAGGCCCTGTCCCTGGGATGTCGGAGGATGCCGTAGTAGATTTTTGGCAAAGTGAGGAATTAAGTCCACAAATGAATGCTACAAGAGAGTACCTTCGAGAACAATTTTTAGCGAATAGTACAACCTATTTCGTCTTCTCTTTAGATGGTCCAATGACTGGAGTAGATAGCAGAGAGTTCGTAAGTCAAATACGTAACGAAAGAGGACCTTTGGTAGATGAACTGGTCATTGGCGAAAGCGGTTCTCTCCAAGTGGCAGGGTTTGCAGCATACAGCTTAGACACACTCGATGCGATTGTGGACAATCTGCCTATCGCTTTGGCTTTCATCTTCATCTCTACAATTGTACTTATTTTCATACAAGTTCGTAGTGTAATAATTCCAATTAAAGCAATTGTAATGAATATTCTTTCAATCTCTGCATCATTCGGAATGCTAGTATTCGTATTCCAATGGGGATATGGGGCAGAATTGCTGAACTTTACGCCACAACCTATTGAAGCAACCAACCCCGTAATCATGTTCTGTATCGTATTCGGGTTATCCATGGACTATGAGGTGCTAATGCTTTCTAGGATTCATGAGGAATGGGAAAGGACTGGAGATAACACCTTAGCGGTAGCAAATGGACTTCAAAGAACAGGGAGATTAATCACGGGCGCTGCGGCAATCATGGTTGTCGTGTTCAGCGCATTCGGTTTATCATCAGTGATAATTTTGAAACAGATTGGATTGGGTCTCGCTCTTGCAATTTTGATAGATGCTACCATTGTTAGAGCACTTGTGGTTCCGGCTACAATGAGGCTCATGGGTAAGTGGAACTGGTGGAGCCCGAAGTGGCTCGGCGGTTCAAATAACGCTGAAGATATAGAGAAATCCGAGGAATGAGTGGAAGAACATCACAGCAATTAGCAGATCAGCAGCCCTTCCGTGCTTCTTTCTGGTAACTCTGTCTTTGCGGGATTTCCTTCCCCATCTTGCTGTTATCCAAAGCAGAGTTATTCCTAGTGGACCTGTGAATCCATGTAAGCTTCCAGGGATTAACCCTAATCCCGTGTACCATCTTGCAACAAATGCAATCATAACAGAAATAATTGCAGCCAGCAATATCCTTTCCCCGACCTTTTCGTGTCGCTCAATTTCCTCTCGGCGGGACTCACCTTTCAATTCGTGACTTTTACGTTTCCAGCCGTATTGCCACCACATCCAAGCAAGTATTGCAACCGCTGTAATGGGGTGCAGCAACAGGATAATGGTGTTGAGCGCCTCCATCAATTAGACTTGAGGGGGCTCCACATGATGGATGTTTGGAAGGATTTGTCAGCCGGTGGCTCTAAAGAGGTCCGACATAGCGCCCACTTCGGAGAGGTGAAGATGTTACAGGAGAACAACCTAGCATCCTGTCTCAATTCAGGGATGAAAGAGAATCTTCCTCCCGCTACTCGCCAAAGAATTGTTACCAAAACGCCAGAGTGGCGTATGCTAGAGAAGCCTTGGAAATCCTTGCTTCTAATCGCTTTGAACGAATTACAGGTTCCTAGTGACGACGATGAAAACTCTGGTCCTTCCCCTTCCATGATGAGAAGCCGCAGATCTCCACGTGGTCGCAGAACCTCACGCGGTGCGAGTGGGCCAATGGAATGGCTTCCAGAAGCAAGTGATGTTCTTCTTGATGATGGTTCTCCAATAGCTTACAGGCTGGCGGTTCTTCTGATACGCAAGACCTTATTTGCTGATGATTGGGAAGAGACCTGGGATGAAACAGTAGACGATTTACGTAACACTGCTTCTACAGATGGCGTGCACCCTGTCTGGTCTAAAATGGCCGAATCGACTCCGATACTTGCTCAATTTGCGGCCTTCCCACAATCTGAAGTCGCTGAGGAAGAAGAGGACTCATACGACTTAGGAGCCTCCAAAATCGACCCTTCGAACTCAAAGAGTTTGGCAAACACATTGTCAAGCTTAGAAAGCAATGTCACCAATGCAACAGTGAAAATCGCCCTTCAAAAGGCTAAGGCTCAAATTAATGGTAAAAAAGGGCTAAGGGATATTGCAGGTCTTGAAAACCTCGAAGGAGAAGCAAGTGTAGTAAGCGCTTTGTTGAATATCCATCTAGGAAACGACGCCACAGATTCATTGAAAGAATTAGCGAAATTCGATTCCGAACTATCAGAATCTCTTACTGATTTGATTAGCCTGAGGGAAGGCACTGCAAAAGACTGGAACGCTTCACGCACTCTAACTGGAGATGACGAATTATCGATTGCTAGGAAGAAAGCAGCATGGCAAATCATGCCAGAGGAAGCCTCGGATCTTAGTAGCGATGAACTTCAAGAAGGTTTGGAAATTGTATCCAGCACTCAACAAAGAGAGACGATTACTTGGTGGAAGTTAGCAGCCTTAGTTCGTGAAAGTTCTTCTGAAACAGCACTTGAGTTGTTGACTTCATTATCTGTCGAATCCGATGCAGATATGGCGATTTTAATGCCGCTAGTGAAGCAATTAGGGGAAGAGGCATTCGCTTGGTTAGCATCACAGATTGATAATCTAGCAGAAGAGTCACTTTCTGAGATAATTACAGATGATGAGATTAGTGTCACTCTACGCGCCGCTGCTGCAAGACTCATGCACGACAGAGGCGGCTCTGTTGGCATTGATGCATCAATCGACCTTTTTACCCGTGGTCTAGATTTGACAAGACTAGCACAGGTTCTGTTAGTTGATGAACAAAGGTGTGCAGACCACCCTTATGCAACATTGTTGGTAGCACATCTTTTACCTGCTAGCTCAAAAGGATGGGATTTTGAAACCATAAGGGCGGCAAGAAGAAACGCATTATCGACAGTCGAAAATGCCGAGGTGCCAGGCGCATTCTCACCTGCTAGCAGAGGCCTCATTTTGATGCTCGATGGAGCGGCTCGTTCTGATGACAAGTGGGTAGTAGACACTCTTGACAAGAATGGTATCAAGGCGTTCAATAATTGTAAGCAAGCACTCAAGGACGGCGGAGATGGCTTAGCGGATTCAAAAGTTCTTGACACATTAGCTAAGAGCGTAGAAGATGCAAATTTAAGCGACGTAGAGTCGAGATTATTCTATGCGGTAATAGACACTTTGCGATTGAACAGAGCGTCCTGGCTACTACAGACTGGTAAGTCGGAAAACGTTGTAACTCTTCTAGAAGGACTTCTTGCTGGAGAAGTCACCGCCATGCCAATGATGCAAGCAGTTCGTCATCTTGTGCTTGAGTATGATATTGGGTTAGCAAACTTGGTAAGTTGGTTTCAGGAGAATGATCCGAAGTCTCCTTGGCATACCCTTGCAAGAGCAGCAGTTCATGTTAGCAACGATGACGAATTGAACGCTGCCCGCGACTACAGAAGAGCAGGCGACCACGAAGCATTCGATTATGAACACAGAATTCTACTTCATCGCAAGGCATTGATTCACCTTGCTCACGCAGAGCAATGGTCTGAAGCAGTCGCTTTACTAGAAAAAGAACCCGCCCTTAAGTCTGCACTGACTCGCAGATTCCAATTGTACCTCAACGTATCACACAGTGCATCAAAGAAAGGCAAGGCAGATGAAGCAACTAGAATGCTGAAGAATTTCGTAAAGAGAACAGAGATGGTCAATCAAGAGGACCAGCAAGGGAATACCCAACGCGTAGAGCGCGTCCGTCATTCAGAGGAAGAACTAGATCTTCTGAGGAACTATCCAAATTCACACCCTCGTCCTCTGCCTAGAGATCCTTTCGCTGGTAGAGTTAAGGCTGCTTTCAATACATTGCAGAGGGAAAGGAGACGCAACCGTCACACTCACGAGAATCGATATGCACAGGCAATGTTGCACGATCCTACAGGGGAAGAGATCTATGAAATCGCTCTAGAGGCATCCGCCGATAAGCCATTAGAAGGTTTGATGCTACTCGAAAGAGCCCAAAATTCTGGAAAATTCACAGTTTTAGATATCAAGAGATTAGCGGCCGCCGAGCAAGCCTTATTCGCTACTCACCGCCACAACATGCCAGTTAAGCAGCGTTCTTATCTTCGCAACCTTGCACTTTCACCACTGGTAATTGTCGATACAAATATTCTGATGGATGAACTTCAGCATCGTATTTCTGAGAAGTTAGGAATTAGCGCTGAGGCTTCTCTAGACATCAGCGGAAATGGCCAGTTCCATAGGGTCCTAAAACACAGAGCAGATGAAGGAATTATCCAAATTTGGCTCCCTAAGGTTGTTAGAGGTGAATTGGAATCTATCGCGGGAGACTTAGATCGTATCAGAGGTAGATTCGTAGATACAATGGTCTCTGCAGGGAAGTTAGATGAAGTTCTGACTCCAGAAGTTCTACAAGATATAGCATCAGGAATCATCAAAGATTTCTCGACATGGAAACCAATGGATCTACATCTTGAAGAAGAGTCCAACAATGAAACCATCAGAGAAGAGATGGAGAATTTCTATCTTGAACATACCGAAGTGTATGATGAAATAACTGCAATGAAGAGAGTTCATGGAGAACCTATGCGAACTGTAATTGGTGACAAAGACATCTATCCAGAACTTGCAGACAAGTCATTGATGTGCTTAGCAACAGCAATGGCAGACAGGCCCCTTGGAGAACTTGGAAGCATTCTAATTGCAACAAGAGATTCAGATTTCACACTTGTAGCACGAGCAATAGAAGAGAAATTCGGTTTCGGCGTAATAGCCAACAGCCGAAACCTCAACACTTGGTTACGCTGATTAATCAGTGACTGATTTCCAATCACATGTTGGAGATAATAGCATCACCAAATGCTGAACATGATAGTAGTTCAGCATCGTCCATTAGTCTTTCAAAGTCGTAAGTTACAGTCTTAGCAGAGATTGCACCTTCCACACCCTTTACAATTAAGTCAGCAGCTTCAACCCATCCCATGTGCCTTAGCATCATTTCAGCGGATAGGATTAGTGATCCAGGGTTGACTTTGTTTTGGCCTGCATATTTAGGTGCAGTACCGTGTGTAGCCTCAAAGATTGAGATTCCAGTATCGTAATTGATGTTAGCACCAGGCGCAATACCAATACCGCCAACTTGTGCTGCAAGTGCATCTGAAATGTAATCTCCATTCAAGTTCATAGTTGCTAGAACTCCATACTCTGCTGGCCTAGTGATAATCTGTTGAAGCATAGCATCTGCAATTACGTCTTTGATAGTAATCGTGTTACCAGTGTTAGGGTTAGTGAATGTGCACCATGGCCCTCCATCTAACTCAGTTGCTCCAAACTCATCTTTAGCAAGTTGGTATCCCCAATCTCTGAATCCACCTTCTGTAAATTTCATGATGTTACCTTTGTGAACAAGAGTGACACTGTCTTTGTCATTGTCAACAGCATACTGAATAGCAGCGCGTACAATTCTTGCAGTTCCTTCTTGACTGATTGGTTTGATTCCGATTCCGGAAGTATTTGGGAATCTAATCTTGTCAACTCCCATTTCATTGACTAGGAAATCAATTACCTTTGCAACTCCTTCGGAGCCTGCTTCCCATTCAATTCCTGCATAAACATCTTCGCTGTTTTCTCTGAAAATAATCATGTCTACATTTTCTGGAGACTTGACAGGTGAAGGGGTTCCTTCATACCAGCGTACAGGTCTTACGCATGAGTAAAGGTCGAGCTTCTGTCTTAGGGCCACATTCAGAGAGCGGATTCCTCCGCCAACTGGAGTTGTTAGTGGTCCTTTAATGGAGACAAGTCCGGAGCGCATAGCATCTAGAGTTGCTTCAGGTAACCATTCACCGGTTTCGTTGAATGCCTTTTCCCCAGCGAGTGTTTCACTCCAAGTGATTGCTTTATCACCAGAGTAAGCCTTGGAAACTGCAGCATCTACAACTTCGATCATTACGGGAGTAATGTCTACTCCAATTCCATCTCCTTCAATGTAGTATACAATAGGATTTTCTGGAACTACTAGTACTCCGTTTTCCATGGTTATAGGGTCGCCCGACATGATGCTCATTACGGCCCAACTTGAGCCCCTTCATCAACACAGCGGTCAACGGTGGTTTCATCTCTGAAGGCCTGATGGGCCAAATATGCAAGGAAGAGTAGAGTGGACCGGCGGTAAAAATCTGATTGGCACTAACTCCAATGGCCAGAGTATAGAGATGGATTGGGACGACGGCCCAAGCCCTATGCAAATCACTCTTCAGATGGTTGGAGCATGCTCATTAGTCGATGTTGTAATCGGCCTCAAAGAGCGAGATTTTTCCAAAGTATGGGTGGAGATGGAATCAACTAGGGCAGAAGAGTCTCCTCGTTACTTCACTTCTATGCACATGGTTTACCATGTAGTTGGAGACGTTCCTCTGAAACTTGTTGAAAGAGTAGTACAAAAATCTCATGAAAAGTATTGCAGTGTATCCCACAGTATCAGAGATGATTGTAAGATGACTTACGGCGTTGAAATTCACAGCGAGTGAATCAAACGATATCGTGAACTATCCATGAACCATTTAGCGATGGTGCAGAGATACTGACTTCAGTTCCACTTGCAGTTAGTAATTGCCTAGGTAGAGTTTCCAATCCTGTAATCAGTAAACCGCCCAAAGCATCATGAATCTTTACCCAACTGTCAGCAATGCCATCAGGAGCCGGAACTACCTCTGGCGAATCATTCACTTTGACAGAAGCCCACGGCCTTACTAATCCGGAATCACCAAGATCTACAATCATCGATAGGGTCATCGTATCTCCGTCGTAAGTAACCTCGGTTGATGATGGAACCAACTGGCAATTAGCAGGGAGTCCAGATAAACCTTCATCGCCTCTATCTCTTCTCATAGTGACTAATCTTCTAATCCAAGCAAGCAGGACGCTGTGAGAATAATTGATTGAACTAGTTGGCATTTCAGTATCTGCTCTTGAATCATTTTCCCATCCCCATTCGCATCCATCGGACTTGATTGGCAATAGGTTCGGCATCCAAGATAACTGGCTAGGATTGGCATCAGGGTGATTGATTGAAACAGAAGGAGTCCCATTACTGAATTGGGCTTCATTGCGAGTAACTATCCCTGGAACCGAAATCACCAGACCGAGAATTACAGCCAATGGGTCGAGTGCAGGAGGCCATCCGTTCAGAGGTTCAGCTTCTTCTTCCAGCCATACTCCAAGGGCTAAATCTTCACCAAGACCCAAACCTTCTGCAAATTGCAATGCTTCGAACCATGCTGTCTTGGAAAGACCAACATCCAATGCTGCTCTGCCCATCGACCTTGCTGCTGGAGCGAGGGTTTCTTTGTCACCTAATGCTTCTAACCATTCGCGAAGAATTTGGTCTCCATCCCCAAAAGACCTCCTGTCGGTCTTGGAAATTTCTGCTAGCCAGGATTGCTCTTGTACGGATCTGACTTTGTCACTAATACCCAACTGTTTCTGCAGTGTTTCGAGCATTATGGCGCCATCACGAGACAATGCGCCATCCGACCAAGCTAATGCTAAGCCATGCACGAAGGGAGTAGGAGCCATGGATTAACCTCCAATAATTTCTCTAACCAATTCTAGGTGTCTCTCGAAACTGAGTCCGAGTTCCCCTCTCTTACGAGCAAGTAATTCAACTTCAGATGGGTCTAGAATATCGTCAACCCATACTGTTTCTAGAAGTAGTTTGTATGTTGCTTCAGAACTATTGTTTACGGCAGGAGCAGCAGCCTCTATGGCTGGCACATTGTCTTCTTCAAAAGATAATACGACCTCTTCCATTTCATCGTCTTCATCATCAGAAAACGCTGCAAGAAGATCATCTTGAGCATCAAACTGGTCAAGTGCAGAACCCCCGCTTTCTGGCGAAGGCCTGATGCCAATCTGGAGTTCTTCAAAGGGGTCGATTTCTTCCTCCTCTTCTTGTTGAATTTCATCGGTTTCAAATGGGTACATTTTGCTCAACTAAATTATCTCAAATCTCACATACTTATTGAAACCATGTATTGATGCATCCTATGGTCAAAGCCATTTACCATGAAACTCTAATGGTATAACTACACGGGATTATCATGCTGAGTAGAGATGTCATCGGGTGGCGGTTGCTGGCCCTTACATTCATCACACTCGTCGCAGCTACAATTCCTAATCTTGATTATATCGAGTCAGAGTGGAGAGATTCAATCGATTCCTCAAATGAAGTTGTTGGACAAGCAACAGATTATGTTAGTGAAGAGAGTTATGAACCCGAAGAAACTTCTAATAAATCAAAAGATAATTCATCTGAAGAGGATTTTGCAATTGAAACAGCCGATGACGAGGACACATCAGAGCCGGCAGGCGACTCGAGTGCTGAATCCGATGATTTGAGTAGCGAACCTTCTGCGCTCAAGACCGTTAGTCTTGAGCAACCCGAATGGATTCTGCCTGCAACTCAAATCATTGTTCTGACTATGATGGCAATCATGGCAGTTGGATTACTCACCTCGACAGCGACTGCAATTATGGCAAGTGAGGGCGCTAGATTTGCAATTCTTCTTGCAGTGATGGGTCCTCTATTAGCAATTACACAACGAGGCGAAGGAGGCATATTCACCCGTGGTCGTTTACTAGGGTTCATTGAAGCACATCCTGGAATCCATTTCTCTGCGCTTAGGGATGCTTTAGAATTGGGCAACGGAGTAACGGCTCACCATCTTCAGATTTTAGAGAAGGAAGGGCGCGTGATATCATGGATGGATGGGCGCGTTAGGCGCTTTGCATCTTCAGGTGTGGACCAAACTCGCTTACAGGAAATTCAGAACCCAGTTACCGGTATGCAGATTGCGATTTTACAAGTTTTATCCGAAAGTGGAACACTCGGGATCCATACAGGGGAATTGAGAATCAAATTAGAAACCAGTCGTCAACTATTATCCTATCACATGAAACAATTGTCAGAAAGGAAATTTGTGAAATCATCAGGAAGAGGGCGCTCAATTAGGTGGAATCTATTGAAAGAAGGTCAGGAAAAGTTGGATAATTCAACGCATCTAAGAAATGTGTGATGTTGAACATTCAAGTCAAGGGGCTTACAGGGCCACATATGAGGCGACTCATTGCGGCCCTTCTACTCATTTCATTGCTTGGACAGATCCAAGCATTGCCAAATGGGATTGATGGAAGGGGCGATAACGGATGCATCTGTCACGGAGGCGCTGACGATTCAACATCAGTAACTCTCGAAGGCTTACCAGGCGAGTATAATTCATCTCAAGAATACAACATTACTCTAACAATCGAATCCCCTGTTGAGATGAATGATGTGCAAGGCGGATTTAGAATTATAATATCCGAAGGAGAGATTATTGGTGATGGTTGGCAATTCATGGATGGAGGATATACTCATTCGGAAGAAATCAATGACAGGCGTGTTTGGAATGCAGTATGGGTTGCCCCTGCTGAAGATGATGTTCTAGCGACCTTCATAATCTACGGAAATGCCGTTAATGGAGATGGTGCTGCTTCTAGTGAAGATGAGTGGAACTCACAATCATTAGCTGTTCCTGGACCTGAATACACGGGAGATGCCAGCCCAATCGAATTGTCAAATTCAGTATCGAATTCACAGAAAGCTATCGCGGTAATTGCATTACTGGGAGTTATCACTTTGACAGTAGTCGCAATAAGAGACTAATCAATTCACGAATTCGATATTACGTGACTTCAATGCTCGTAATTGCCTATTTTCACTAGCACCATGAATTTGTTCTGACCTTACACCTGTTAGGACTAGCATGACTCGGATGTCTTCTCCAAGGCTCTCATCAACAGCAGCACCCCAGATGATTCTAGCATTATCGGAGATTCTACCTTGAATCAACTTGGCACATTTCTCCGCTTCGCCTAATGTTAAGTTAGGTCCTCCAACAACATTGATCAATGCGCCTCTTGCGTCTGAAACATCTAGGTCTAGTAGCGGGGAATGTAGTGCTTCTAGAGTAGCGGCTTCAGCTCTTCCTGGGCCACTAGCGGCACCAAGTCCAATCATTGCGACTCCTGAACCTGAATTGATTACCGCCTTCAAATCTTCAAAGTCAAGATTGACCATTCCGTCAGTAGTCAGGAGTTCAGTAACTCCTGTGATAGCGCGAACCAGCAACTCATCTCCTACTCTAAATGCACTTGCAAGAGGTAAGTCTCTAACTCCATCAATCTCTAGTAAACGTTCGTTTGGAATAACTAGAATTGTATCACAGTATTCACGAAGTCTCTCAAGTCCCCATTCAGCATTTTGCTTTCTGAGTGTTCCTTCAGAGTTGAATGGGTAGGTTACAACCGCCACTGTCAATGCGCCTTGCTCCTTAGCGAGCCTTGCGATATGTCCTGCAGCTCCGGTACCAGATCCTCCTCCCATGCCGGCAGTAATTATTGCCAATTGGGTGTCTTCTGTTATTCGTCGGAGATTGTTTTCACTTTCCAATGCAGCAGCTTCTCCTTTGGTAGGATCGCCACCAGCGCCACGCCCTCTCGCAGTCCTTCCGATTAGGACTTTATTTTCGAGTGGACTCATCAATAGTGCTTGAGCATCAGTGTTAATCGCGTGACCGGTAACATAGCGGTTCTCGAACAAACCTTCTTCGTGTAAACGACTAACTGCATTGCATCCTGCGCCACCTGCGCCATACACTCTGATCCTAGGTTGTAGAGATTCAAGAAGTGAACGTAATTCTTCATCGTTCGAATCCATTTCTTCAACGCTAGTTGGTCTAATGGCAGGTCCTTCTTCTTCTTCAGCAAGCTCAAGAACACGCTCGATGAGGTGACGCATATTGCTTCATCCTCATTCCACCTACCTTGAATGTGCCGCCACCCCTAAGGGGTGAGAAGGCGATTGTCGAGGTTGGCTTCAATCACGGAGACCGTCTTCACAGACTTGGTAGACACATTCGCCATCTGGCAAGTTTGGAGAATCTACAAGGCGAGCGATTCTGCGTCCGCCCTTTGCCTTACGAAGGTAGAGTCTGAATGTTGAAGCGTGCGCAAGAACGTGACCACCAATTGGCTTAGTAGGATCTCCCCACATAGCATCAGGCTTGCTCATTACTTGGTTAGTGACAAGGACCAGGGCATTGTTGACATCAGCAAGTTGTTTGAGGTCTTTCAGATGCCTGTTCAATTTCTGCTGGCGGCTAGCAAGCATTCCACGCCCGATGAATTCTGCACGGAAGTGACTAGTTAGAGAATCAACGATAATCATCTTGACATTCATTCCTCTGCTCATTCGCTTAATTTCTTCAGCGAGAAGCATTTGGTGAGCGGAGTTGTATGCTCGAGCAACATGAATTCTTTCAAGAACAGCTTCAGGATCAAGGCCGTGGCCTCTTGCCATCTGAGTGATTCTCTCAGGACGGAATGTGTCTTCAGTATCGATGTAAAATACGTCTCCATCAAATCCACCTTGTTCAACAGGCATTGTACAATTGACTGCTAGTTGGTGTCCAATCTGCGTCTTACCAGAACCGAACTCTCCGTAGACTTCTACAAGGGCTTGAGTTTCGAATCCACCCGCTAGTAGGTCATCTATTGATTGAACCATACTCGAGAGTTTCTGAACTTCTCTTCTCCTTTCTAGGAGCGCAGTTCCAGATACGAATCCGCCAATGTTAGCCATTTTCTTAGCAGCCTGTATGATTTTACTAGCAACTGCTTCTCCTAATTCGGCCTGTTCTGCAAGGTCACCTGGGCTCATTACTGCCAATGCTAGTAACTCGTCGAAACCTGCTTCGCGCAACTTCTCTGCGGTAGCTGGTCCTACACCAGGGAGGTCTTCGATCCCTACCTCCGGCTCTTGTTCCTCTTCCATTGTGATAACCTCTGCTTCAGACGCCTCTTCTTTCTTCTGCTTGCTTGACTTGCTCTTTGCTGCCATGAACCGAACTGTCTAGCCTAGGTATATCAAAGAAATAAGGGGTCCTTACTATCTTCTTGAAAGTGGTATCTATTGAACCCACGCATTGTAAATGAAGCACTGCATGGTTGCAGTTTACTTTCACTTTACTTTCACTCTGGGCGGGAGTTAGTTGGGTCTTCAGCACCTTCTGCGTATGCAATTGTGACATCGTTGTTGACATTTACATCGTCACCGTTAGTAACTTCAACATTTAGTGTCCAAAAACCTTCAACTATGTCTCTGGTGGTGTAGTCCCATGTTTCCGAGGCTCCGTTTCCTAATGTTCCACTACTACTCGAAATTTCTTCATCAGTCGGGTTATTCAGTGACCATGTCACATCAGAATTACCGCCTCCAAAGATTTGACCTGGATTTTCCACAGTTGAGCTAATTGTAATTCTATCAGGTAGTGGGTCGCCATCCTCACAATCAGGGGTTGCATCAAATTGCATAGAAGCAGACGCGGTATTTGTTTCAGTCCAAACTATGTGCATGTCTATTTTGACCTTGACCATCATGCTGTGAGAATTACCTTCATCATCTTCAGCAGTAAGAGTAACAGTGAAAACACCGTGAGTCATCCAAGTGTAGGAAATTACTGCATTATCTGCAGGGTCTCCTTCAACAGGGTCACTACCGTCATCAGGATCAATCATGATTTTTGCAATACTTCCATCACCAGAAGTAGTATCTGCGAAGTCAAAAGATAATTCGACACCTGTAGTTGGCCCTGTTTGACCATTATTTTCTGAAGTTTCAATCATACCAGCTGTCGTATCATAATACACGATAAGATCGATTGGACCATCATACTCACCAGAGTCTACTTCGTCATCTCCAAAGCATCCAGCAAGGCTGGCGCAAAGAAGGGTGAAAGTCACGGCTAATAGACGGAAATTCGTCTTCATCACTCTATCCTAGGAGGTCCTTATCCAAAAACCCGCCGTTTGGTCTCAGATTTTTGTGTCGGTGGGTTCAAGAACGGAGACCGTCGCCGATGGCTTGCTAGCGGGATAGGTTAGCATGGTTCGACCGACGGGCTCATAACCCGTAGATCGATGGTTCAAATCCATCTCCCGCTACCTTTAATGGCCCTAGTTCGTACTATAGGTGTGGTAATCGTGTGTTGGCACTAAAGAGTCAACAGCGGCTTGTAATTTCGCATTTGCAGCCTGTTCGCCCGACATAATAGCGGCGATCTGCCTCTCTATTTCACCTTGAATATCCCCGCCTAAAGCAATGGCCACTCTTTGTGCGTCTGCAGCAGGCCGGTCTTCGATTTGGAGAATGTAAACTCCATTTTTACTTACCACTGAGCCCGCCAGAGGGTACAACTTCGCAAGTCTCTTGTTGTAGCCACATTGTTCTGCAACATCCAAAGCCGCAGCCAAATGGCCTGGCTGCAACTTTTCACATTTGGCAAATGCCTTTTTTGCAGCTCCCGCTTTACCCGCGTTGGCATGAATAAATCCAGCTAGGTGATAATCGCCAGCAGCGGCGGCAAGGTCCTGTCCAACCACTTTGGCATGCTTGTTTCTGTGCTTGTGGAGCAAGCCGATTGTGATTCTTGCTCGCTTATATTTACCACGACTATTCAATACGGATGCAAGGATTCTCAATCCTTTGACAAGAATGCCTTGTGTAGAATCATCTCTGCCCTTTTGAGCCATTAATTGGTCAACTAATGCAGATGCCATAACTTCGACTCTTTCACCACGACCTTCGCTATGGTATGCTTCAAGTTGGCTGATAGCCTGCTCTGGGTCAGCCGCACCAAACATAAGTCTCGATTGCGTTATTGGGGCATGATGTTTAACACTTGGCTACTTTAGCACAAACAGATGGCAGAACATCATTCAATCCGCTCGATAGGAGTAATTGGAACTCCGGGGTGTGGAAAGACAACGCTTTGTGAATCACTTGGTTTACCGGTGATTAATCTCCATGATTATGCAAAATCACACGGATGTTTAGGGGAAATTGACACTGACGGCTCGGCACCATTAGATGTTGAGAAGCTCGCCGAGTTGTGGCAAACACCTACAACTCTAACACTTGTTGATAGCCATTTAGCGCATTATATGCCAGTCGATGCACTAATCGTATTACGCTGCCACCCCGATGAACTAAAGAAACGTCTTGAATCTCGAAATTACACATCACAAAAAGTCCAAGAAAATGTAGAAGTTGAGATGCTTGGAGGACCTTGGAATGAGTTACTGGAAGATAAAAGGCCCATATTCGAAGGCTTACAAGGTGTTAGCGGCTGGATAAAAGCGGGTTGCCCGCAGAATACTACCCCTGATACAGCCGTAGATTGGCTTGCTCAACCATAAGTAACAAAGGTCTTGGTTTCCCGACAGCATCGCATGGCGCTTGAAAAGGGTCGGAATATATTCAAAAATCTCAGCGAGCCGCTAGTCTCTCGCTTGGAAGGGGTGAACCCCGCAACTCTAACTTGGCTAACATTGCCAACTGGCCTTACAGCTGCATGGTTAATGATGGAGGCAGGGGGAGGCCAAGAAGGGGCTTTGATGTTCTTTGGTGCTGCAGTTATGATGGTTGCAGCAATGGCATTAGATGGCTTAGATGGCAATCTAGCAAGGGCCACAGGGCAGGTTACTAGATGGGGGGATTATCTCGACCATACGCTAGATCGTGTATTGGATGTAGTTTGGATTTTAGCATTGGGTTACAACATGATTTGGTTTGGGCATATTGAATTGGCTTGGACAGCAGCAATGCTCACAATGTTTGGCTCATATCTAGGAACCCAAGCACAAGCGGTAGCAGGTAGCCGTAATTATGGTGGTTTCAGCCGTGCCGATAGAATGGTTTTGACAGTCATAGCGCTTCTTGGTGCAGCGATAATGGCTTACATGGATGCTGGTTCTTGGGGCGAATGGAACGGAATTGAAATTAACCCGATTTCAATAATTTTAGGCATCTCTGGATTTGGTGGAATGTACACATTCATTATTCGATTTATCAAAGCCCGTGCAGATTTGCAGTCCCTCGATTCATCGAAGCCTCTATCAAAGTCGAAAGACAATGATTCTAACGATGAATGAAAAAGTATGGCCCGGGATAAGCCAAGAAGTCGAAAGAAAGCCCCCTTTACACCGCCTACGGCGGTATCCTCATAACGGATTCATTAGAACCAACCAAGTGATGAACGGCGATATGCTGAACAAAGGCGGCCACAAGACGACCTATCTTGTCCTCTCAATTTTGCTTCTTTCTTCACTTCCATTGGTGTCGAATGTTAGCGCAGACCAAGGTATTCCTGAGGAATTACAAGCGCAGGAGATAGTCGCAGTATTCGACCCTGTATCCGAAACAACAACGGTCACATGGAGGAATATTGCACAGTCAGGCGGCGACTTCGATTTATTCGAAGAGCTTTGGGACTCGACCTATCACGTCTATCGAAGCGGAGATCCAATTACTCCTCAAGCCCTCGAGACTTTGCAACCATGGCATTCCGTTGATGCTTGTGAGAAAAACAGTGCTGACCCGGACCCGGAAGAGCCATGGAACACTAATCCAAACAAATGCCGAGGGGCTGAAGGTAATCACCCTGGCCATGCTGCAACATACCAAGTCGGCGCTGGAACAGATGGGGTATTCTTCTACGCTATTTCTACGGAACTAAGTAACGGTAACATCACTGATACATTGACGGTAAATTCAAGCATTTTGTATGAACCAGTTGTCGAAGTGGCAACTCCTATCCGCTCTCCATACAACATTGTAGCAACTTTCAATCCTGAAACAAGCCAGACATTCGTACAATGGATTAACTACAATTCAATCAATCCAATTCTCCCTGAAGATGGTTTAGATGCTTACGAGATTCATCTATGGCGAACTGAAAACCTCGTCGATAGGAGCAATGGCTTTGACCTGTTGCAAGGAACTCCTATCGCAGTTCTGAATGCTACAGACACCCAAGTTTATGTCGACGTACCTCCGATGACAAGCAGGGACTCTTACTACTCTGTGACCTATTTGTTACCTAATTGGACTGCACCTGGAGTGGATTACGAGGATACAAGATTCTTGTCAAATAACGCAATGTCTAATGCGATTGTAGAAGATAACACTCCTCCAACAGACGTTTCAACAGTTGAAGCACTCTTCACTCCGAGCGAAGATGGAACAGGAATAACAACAATTGTTTGGGATGACATTCTTTCAGAAGAGGGAGAGCAGTATCGAATTTACCGCCACGGTGAATATTTCAACACTACAAACAACCCGTATGTTCAACTGGTAGGAACTGTACAAGAAGGAGTATCTGAGTTCCAATATACTGTGCCTTTCAGTACCTATGGGGATTTCGTCTATTGTGTAGTTATTGTAGACCAATTCGGTTCAGCAAATCCCGATGTTCCACTATCTGCATGTGATATAGTTTCAGAAGATTCTGATGAGGGCTGGGTCAAGGAGCCTACGAATGTCAATGCAACTTTCATTGGAGACGGAGTTACAAGAGTTACTTGGATCGACCAAGCAGGTATTGAAGGAGAACGCTACCACATTTGGAAGTCTACTTACAGAGTTCAAGGGGCACAATTCTCACAAAACCAATCCCTGATGTGGCAAGGAAGTGTTCCTGACGGCGTAGAACAGTTCGACGTCCAATTAGCCGATGGCCTTACAGCAGCGACATCACATTACTTCGTAACTAGTGAAGCGTTGTACAATTGCCAAGGATGCAATGGCACAATGATGTACACGGAATTAGTTCAGAACTGGGATGGTCCAATCGTCGAAGATACAATGCCTCCACAAACAGGTCGTATGTTAGCTCCACAAATGATTGGTGAATTGAAGGTAGTTGACTTGGAATGGCAAAACTCAGCCAGTGAAGATGATGAGACCTACTCATTATACCGTCACTTTGGCGATCCATTCGGTGATGCGGAATTCGCAGTATCGAACTATACAGACTCAGGCTGGGAACTCGTAGATGGTCCAATTCCAGAGAATGGTTTCTCCACAATGATTCGTCAGATTCCAGTTCCCGACAACACTCAAAGAGACGTATGGTATGCATTAATCATATCAGACTCTTATGGTAATACCAATCCTGAGATTCTGCCTGGAGAGAACTCAGTCTTGGTCTCAGAAGATACCAAGCCTCCTTCTATTACTTATGCAATCCATGATGAAGACAACGTCCCTATTACGGGAACTTCTTTGGTTCGTGGAGATTACACCTTGCGGATAGAAGTTTCAGAAACATTGGATGAGGAACCAATGATTAACATGTCAACATCTAACGGTGGATCATTGACTGGCGATACTGCACAGGCGATGATTAAGCAATCTGAAAACAGTAACAACCCCGACAAGGGCCCTGAGTACTTCCATGTATTTTCTATCTCATCTACAGCTACTGCTGGTGATATTTTGATTACAATTAATTCGACCGACTTATCATTAAACACAATTGATGTTGTAATTACTGATTATGCAATTGATGCTAAAGCACCTCTGGTAACAATCTTTAGTCCAACAGATCAAGATGATGGAGCGAAGTACCTCTATGGAAACGAAATCAAAGTGGTAGCAGGTTCTACTGACGATGTAGAAATCGTTTCGATGCAAATTAGATTTGTTCAGAACTACGGTACCTCCTCTTCGGTCACAGAACCTTGGAGAGATGTAACCGGACTGACCGTAAACGAAGATGGCGATTGGACAATTGAAATGGTAGTCAGTTCTGGAAATTACCTACCTGGAATGCATGAAGTTTCAGTTAAGGCAATAGATTCTGCTGGCAATGAACGAACTCAGAAAGTTAAGTTCATCACCGACTGGTGCCGCCATAGAGGAGACGGAGAAACCATCTGTGAATATTCAAACCCTGTTGAATCAGAACCTGAGGTCGTTTACCCTGAATTGAATGCAACCGACCCTCCTTACATGATTGCATGGGTGACTGCAGGCATTTCTTTACTGGCGGTAATAGCCTCTCTATTCGTAATATCATCAGCTATGTCTGGCCCTAAGAAGAAGAAGGGAGACGATGACGACGAAGGCGATGAGTGGATGAACGAATTCATTGGAACATCTGCTGAACCAGATATGGCAGATATTACCGGCGGCGCACCTGCTGAAAAGAAGAAAGAGAGTACTCCTGAACCGGAAGAAGAAGATCCATTCGCAGTTAATGTGATTCAGAAGAAACGTCGCAGAAAGAAGAAGTCTTCAGATGACGATGACGACGATGACGACGATGATGACGATGACGACGATGACAAGCCGAAGCGTAAGACAAAGCGCCGTGCTGCTGGCCGTCGTAAAGCGACTAAGCGTAAGAGAAGTTGATTCACATGAGTGAGACATCTACTTCCCAAATAGGGGTTTTACAGGCCTTTAGTCCGATGGAGAATAAGTTGAATTGGTTACTTTTAGCGGTTCCAATTACAATCTATTTTTCTATGATTGCAAATGATACAGGAATGAGTTTCGTATTTTCGATGATAGCAATAATGCCCCTCGCGCTATTGATGGGGCATGCAACAGAAGAGATTGCATTACGAACTAGCGAGTCGCTAGGTGGATTACTAAATGCAACCTTTGGAAACGCGGTAGAGATAATCATTGCTGGCTTAGCAATCTATACTGCCGCCAATCATGCAGATCAGGCAGAAACAATGATCATAGTTGTTCAAGCGAGCCTTATTGGCAGTATTCTTGGTAACTTGTTACTAGTTCTAGGATTGTCTCTATTGTGGGGTGGAATCAATCATCAGAAGCAGACATTCAACCAGCCTGCATTGAGTATGAGCGGTTCGCTTCTTCTAATGGCTACCCTCGCTATGTTGATTCCAACCGCTGTCGATATTGGAGGAGGGAATTCCGATAGTATTACCCAATTATCTCGCTATGCTTCACTTGTATTGCTGGCAATGTATGGCTTAGCTTTACTATTCCAGTTGAAGACACATTCACACATGTTCGTTTCTGATGAAGCAGTAGAGCATGAAGAACCAACCATGACTAACAAAGACGCTTGGACGCTATTGATACTGGCTACAGTTCTAGTTGGTTGGATGGCGGAAGTATTGGTTCATTCCATTGATTCTGCAGCAGCAGAGTTGAAGATGCCAACACTATTCATTGGAGTAATCTTGCTACCATTCTTTGGTAACGCTGCAGAGCACTTCACTGCGGTAATCGTAGCAGGCAAAGACAAGATGGATTTGTCACTAGCAATAGCCATTGGTTCCAGTGTTCAAATCGCAGTTTTCGTAGCACCTTTGATGGTAGTTTTTGCCTGGGTAATGGGTGTGAATCTGTCTCTAGAGTTCGGACCAGTAGAGACTGCAGCAACCTTCCTTTCTGTATTAGTAGCGAATTCGATACTGAATGACGGAACTACAAACTGGCTAGAAGGGGCAATGCTGCTAGCATGTTACACAATTCTTGGAATGAGTTTCTGGATGATGTGAGATTATGGATGTGAGTGGCGAGTTCTGGTCACGATTCGATGCATGGGCTGGACCAACTTTCGGTATAGCGTTGTTTCTTTTAGGAGCATTTTTGATGTTCAAAGGTGCAAGGAGCATCAAGTTGCTATCATTCGTCACAGGTTGTGCAATTGGACAATTAACAAGTGCATTATTGTACAGTAATATTAGCAACTTCACTACTTTGTCAGAAGGAGATTTCACTCTTTTAGCTACCTTTGGATGCGGTGTAATCCTATTCATGGCAGTCAGTTTGATGTCTTTGGCTGTGACTGCTTACATCTCACTCCACGTCATGTTGTGGATTGTTTCGATGGTTGAAGCCCAGGGCTATGATGTAGGCACAGAATTAGTTGGAGGTATTTTGGTTGGTATCTCTTGGTTAGTCAACCGATATCTTCGCCGGAACTTGTATCTGTTCGGTTCTGCAGTACTAGGTTCTCTAATCGTAATCTATGGCTACTTGGTGATGAACGGAGAGATTCCTTCTGAGATCAGTATCATGGATCCTAACATGCAATTAATTGGCCTTGTATTATTCTTGAATTCGGTAATGATTCAGCGTAAAGGAGCCAAGGACTTCGACCTCCGTAAAGAAGAGGCTGATATGCAAAAGAAGGTTGTTAAGCAGCAGAAAATCGAGAACGATAAGCACGGCAGAGGTCGATTCATGCAGCCAGATATTCTAACTCAGGCTGCCATTGAAGAGCGTAATCAGTGGTATGATGAGAGTTACAACCTCAACAAAAGAAGCCGCTAATGAATACACTCATCACGGTGTGTCCTTGTCTAATATCAAGCTATTTACTTCTAATTTATGAGATTAGTAAGGATAGATGTCAAAAGATCAATTTGACAAGACAAAGTTAAGTTCAAACAACAGATGGGGAATTTGGATGTGCCCTTCTAGATTCTTTGATCCCACTCCTGAAGTTGCTAAACTTCGTGAATATCTTGCCAGTGAAGGGTGGAAATACTATGCCATTAATTCGTCAAACAACCATTACCAAGAAGACATTGATGATTTAGCAGGCGAGGAGGAACACATTTTAGATCTGAGATTCGAAAAAGGAGTTTATTCGATTGAAGTTACCCAATCGGGAGACATTATTGAGGCCGATTTGCCCGAAGAATT
>ENA-ORDA01001180-ORDA01001180.1-marine-metagenome-genome-assembly--contig:-NODE-1180-length-22962-cov-6.010880_pt1 | contig 22962 bp, 23 predicted proteins | sample MGYA00237778_ERZ508506 | MGnify/ENA primary metagenome ERZ508506 (study PRJEB26177, sample SAMN06267891) | marine metagenome | isolation source: Monterey Bay, California, USA | place: Pacific... | reverse complement strand
AGTTCCTTTGCACGGTCAACAACAGCACTACGCTTTGTTGCACGAACGTCTGATATTTCTATGACAGTTATCTTTGCTTGACACGGACCAATACGATCGATTGTTTCGAGCGCAGATCCAATAATTGCAGTTTCTACGTTATCCATACTACTTGGTATGAGAATAACTCCATGCACCTTACCGCCTTTTGTTTCTGTTTCTACGTCAACGTGCCCTACGCGAGCAGTTCGTTGCAGTTTTCGTAGTTCAAGTTCATCGCCTAGTAGACCTTCTGTTTGGCCCATAATAGCGCCAATGATGTCCTTGCGTTGAACTGTTCCGTTTACTTTGATATCGGCTTTGATGAGATACTTCATCGCCTTTCCTTGTTTATTTCCTGAATGATTTTTTCGAGCCAGATTAATTCCTCCTTTCGGCTTCCTCAAAGACAGTACTTTTCCGCCCTAATTAGGCGATACAGTACAATGGTTACACGCAAAGCGGGTAACCAAGTGAATATGATTCGGCAATTTATCCTAGACACTCCACCTTTTCAAGGCTGCGGCTAGAAAAACGGTAATTTGGATGATTTCTCAATCTTTAGGAAGTGACGAGGAACGCTCTTCCAAATCATCTCTCTTTTCTTTGCTAAGAAACGGCAGATGAGGATCTTCATCCCCCATATTATTCTTCCAAGCATCCATTGCACGGGCCCATATTTCTTCATCAGCATTCCATTCAAGCCAGCGTTCGATAAAGGCAACATGCCGTTGGACGTCTTCATCTTCGGGAGCTAAATGCTTGAGCAAAAGATTTGTCTGTGCTAAGATCAATCCCATCGGTGGTGCAATGAGGTATACGCCGAACGGATTTCGCTCCGCTGATATGGTCAGATGTTCTTTCCATAGGCCAAAACCTACATCGTAAATATATCCTATGAATAATACTGTTAGGACAACAATAATACCGATTAACAGTAGGCCAAAATAGGTTGATGAAATTCCAAAAACCTCATCAGAAAAGCAGAGTGAGCCACTGCAACTATCGTCAAACCTCCACTTCACATAGGGCCAAATAATCAACGTCAGGGTCGTTGTCCAGAATACCATTGAGACAACCGCCTGGGATTGCTGAATCCGCCAATATTGACGCATGATCATTTTCTTCATGGTTTAACGAATACCGAACAATATATTGTTTCACCGCTTCTTCGGCTTACAAAATACCCTTCTTTGCTTAATGTTAATTGGGAGATTAATCTCGTTTAAGCGCTCACTTTGAATATGTTATACAAGGGCCAGGATCTTATCCAGCGTAACACCAACGCAACAACGTTGATGTTCTATTACTGAAACCCACCAATATGGAAGATTTGTCTCCGTCATTGGAAGCACTGCGGATGTTCGTAAATCCATACAACAACAAAGAGGCGTTTGAATGAGCGAAATCAAAGATAATTTTGAGCACCGTATCAACCCGGTTTCAATCAATCTAACAACCTTAGAATTTCTAAAAGAATACATCGACAATAATGAGGTATCAAGCATTCTTGAATTTGGTAGTGGGGTTTCAACTGAATTTTGGTCCGAACAATTATCACAAGCCCACGTCATTTCCTATGAAAATAGCAGAAGGTATCGAAAAATTACCGCCTCTCGAGTGAACAAAAAAGCCGATAATATTCACGTTCGATTTGGGCCACTGAGGATAATGAAACTTTTCGGACGACGCTACATCTCCTACAAAACGGGGTCCTACCTTAGAAAAAACGCACCGAAATCGTTCGATCTGGTTTTAATTGATGGACCGCCTGGTTTTCTTTATTCTAGGGAGGCAACACTGTTACAAGCAATTGATTTCATAAGTGAGAGCACTCAAATAATCCTTGATGACGCTGAAAGAGATATTGAAAAGGCGACCATAGCGCGATGGAGTGAGATGTTCGATATGCATGATTTACGGTTTCATAAAATGGGAAAGAAGGAGATAGCAACATTTCGCATCTCACCAACCCCCAAATTAGCAAAAATGCCAGAATCACCCAATCACAAGTTGGGCAAATCTATCCGACTACTCTTGACCTTCCACAGGCAGAATATCATGCATAATCTTTGGTTGTTGAAAATGCGATTACTAAACAAGGAACCCTTCCCTGACCAAAAAATGAATGAAGACGAACTCTGAATAATCAGGCCAACTACTCTATCTTGGCCACTTGTTGCAAATTAGGGAGTCGAACAACAAAAAAGTCCCGTAACGCTCCAATTCCACCTCATGGTTTCAAGAAGAAGGTGTGTGTAGCAAAACTGTGTCGGACTCCAACATACATCGTCTTGCTGCCTTTCGCAGTACTGTAGAGGTGATGCTTACTGACGGCGTTTTAACACGAGAAGAAAAGCGACTCATTATCCGCCTCTCATCTTGTTTGAACCTTGAATCACATCAACCTGCAGAAATATATCAGGCGATAATTGATGGCAAGAAAACTGAGAATGGAGATCGATTGACAGAGGAAGAGCAGCGAGAAGTTTACAAAACGATATTCGAGATTGCTATCATTAACGCTTCTTTATCGAAAGATGAGTTCAGAGTTATGGCTCACTTACGTAGTATCTTTTCAATTGATGAAGAAGAACACCAACTCGTTGAAGACGAACTCCGTGATATGGTAAAAGAGCGGTTCGAAGATCCAAATGTAGTTGAAAAGACATTGAACACACTTCGTGATTCTGTGCGTCTTGTTACAGCATTATTCGATAATGTTCGAAAGAAGAATCATGGTGAAAATTGATGGAAACGCCATCACTTGATGCATTCCTTGGCGACGTTACTACACTCCCTAGAGGTAAGAAAAAAACCTTGAAATTCCTCCGAGAAGCTTACACTTACGGTGTACCAGGAATCATAACAAAATCGATGACAGATAGGTTGGCCTTTTCCGGCCAATATGCTTTCCACATAGGTACGCCAGATCCTGAGATGAGACGACTTGCCTCATGGATGCTAACAGTTGAACCAAACAGGAAAAGAATTGCGAGATTGATACCAAAAATTTGGAAACGACATGGCCGTGAAGATTTGAAACTCGTAGGGCTATTATTAGCAAACATGTCGGACGAAGAACTTGAAGAAAACGGATGGACAATACTCCTCCAATTGATTCAAGATAAAATCGCTGTTGAAGCATTTCTTGAAATCTCAGAAGAATTCGTACGAGGTGGGCGAACCCTACCGGATGATTCCTGGATAATTGATGCATCTAGACAAAGCAACACATGGTTTCAACTCATGGTTTTGATTCTATCAATTGATGAGAGCCGATGCTTGAAACATCAGAGATTGATCAAAACAGCACCACAGGGAGGCGAATTGTTTGAAAGGATTCGTAGCCGCCTTCTTGAGCGTATATCTTGATGGCCTTGATGGACATGGGACATCATGGCCGAGCGATTCTTGCCCACAGAGGACCCTGTTCTTGAGCAGGTTCTCACATGGACAGTCGAACGAGACGCCCGCGATGTACGCCGACTGCTTGAATGGCTCCCACAAGCCCGTTCAAGCCGTGAGCGGCAGGCACTTCTTGACCGTGTTCGAGATCTTCTTGATGAACTTGAGCAAGCAATGAGCGCCCTTGACGAACTAATGTGAGTGAAATGTCCTGCACATGCATAATCTTAGCCGGTGGCAAGAGTTTACGAATGAAAGAAGACAAAGCCCTTCTCTTCGACAACGTCAACCAACTCCATCAAAAGTTAACAGAATTAGGATTTCCAACGTTTATCTCTTGTGGAAGCCAAGAGAGAGAGAGCATGTTTGATGGAACGAGTATTCCCGATGGTGATGGAGTAAATTCTCTTCCAGAAGTCATCAAATTCTTTGTGGATTCTATCGAGGGAGAAATTCAGTTTCTTCCATGCGATATGTATCTTTTATCAACAGATGCTCTTCAATCACTTCTTAGTCAGCAACCAGGTATTCCTGTAGATCATAAAGGAAGAGAACAATACACACTTGCGCGTACACACTCGGGATGGAAACCACTCTCTAAGGCAACGCTAAGAGAGATGTTTGAAGACTTTCCCCGAAACGACATGAGCGAGTATGGGGCGGAATTAACGAACTTTAATCATCCAGAACAACTTGATGCCCTGAACAAATCAAATCGATAATTTTTGGATAAAGCCGATGCTCTTCTACCTGCACCCGCTTCGCAAGAATAGCATGAGAATCCTCGGCAAAAACAGGAACTCTACATTGGCCCAATATTGTTCCAGAGTCCATCCCCGAATCCACCACATGGACCGTACAGCCGCTTACACGAACTCGGCTTGAGAGGACATCAGAATGAGCATCTGCTCCTGGAAAGGCAGGCAAAAGCGAGGGGTGGATGTTGAGGATTTTAGGATAATATGTAGAAACAAAATATTCAGATAAAATACGCATGTAGCCTGAGAGGATTATGACTTCAACATCATAGTGTTCAATGTGCTTCATTATTCGTCGTTCTTGATCCTCTCTTCTCTCTTGTTTAGGGAGGGATAAGTCAATGTTCTCAATCTTAACAGGAATTCCATACTCATTTGCAAAACTAATCCCCCCGGCATCTTCTTTATTCGTTATACTAAGGACGGTTTTATGTGTACAACCCACCTTTCCCTGATGATGAAATAAAGTGTTAGCCCCAGTTCCCGAGCCCGAAAAGAGGACAGCTATCCTTATTGGATTCTCAGGCGTTCCAATACGCGGAATGAGTGGTGCGCCTGCCATGATATCGCTAAGCCATGTATGATTTGAGGTCTTCGTATTTCTTATCGATTCGCCCCATTACTTATGTGTAATCAGCGCCCGGCTAAAATCGAGGAAGTAGTCACATGAGTTCTTCGGAAGCGAACTCCACATCCCCTATTTATCTCGATATTGAAGGTAAATCCGACGAAGAAATACTAGAGAATATTCTCGATTTACACAAACCATCTCGTAACTTTTTAGTTCGATGGATATGGAACGTTCTGGGTATAATTTTCGTAATCTTTGCAGCCATAGGGACGGTAATCCCTGGGTGGCCGACAACCTCTTGGCTTGTAGCAGCAGGGTTTTGTTTCGGGCGTTCTTCTCGTCGAATGTTCCGTTGGCTTTTGACAAATAGATTGTTTGGAAATGCATTACTAGAATACTATAAAGCTGGAAAAGCACTCCCTCTCCATTCAAAAATTGTCATTATAGGAATCATATCTGTCGTGTCCGCATTATCAATTTGGACTGTTACAGAATTAGGCGATCCAGGATTTGGTCAAACAACGATTGCCCTTGTTGCATTAATCGGCATCTGGTTTGTGGGTTGGAAGGTTCCAACTATTGAATTAATAACACGCCCAAACTAGAGTTCTTTCAGATGAGATGCGAGTCGGTCTGCGACTGCAATTCCAACGCCACTGCATGTTTCAGTCCCACCGAGATCGTAGGTCAGTGACTTCCCATCCTTCAGATGCTCGGCAACACTTTGGTCAATGAGTTGCGAAACATGAAGTAAATCATCATCATTTGAACGTCGAGCAAGCCAATCCAACATCATCTGGATAGAATTGATACTTGCAATTGGGTTGACTTTGTTCAATCCAGCGTGCTTTGGTGCTGAACCGTGAACAGGTTCGAAGAATGCATGGTTATCACCTATATTTCCAGATGCAGCCATCCCCATTCCTCCCTGAAGAACAGAAGCAAGATCAGTTGCAATATCACCAAACATGTTTGATGTAACGACGACATCGTAGTGTTCTGGTGTTCGTGTAAGCCACTGTGTGAAAGCGTCAATATAACCATAATCCCGAGTAATTTGAGGATACTTATCAGCAATTTTGTCATAAGATCTACGGAACAATTGACATCCACGTGTCACGTTACTCTTATCGATGCATGAAACTCTATTTACACCATCAATAGGGGCGCCAGATCGAGTTTGGGCAATATCAAAACCCATCTGAATCAAGCGCTCAGATCCATGAGAAGAAATTGGGCGCGGATCGTATGCAATTTCTCCATGCAAACCAGGGAATTCAATCGAAGGAGGTTCATACCCTTCTAGTCCCTTAGCACGTTGTGCACTTCGATGAAGAAGAGAGTGGTAGAGTCCTTCGGTGTTTTCTCGCAGGATAACCATGTCAACCAATTCCGGATCCCAAATGTTTGTGAAACGTCCGTGAACTTTGTGTGGAACGCCTTCATACAGGCGAATTGGTCGGACATTTGCATAGAGATCAAGACCGCTTCGCATACCAAGAATTACGGAACCACCGGCGAGGTCGCCATTCGGTAAACGCGCACCCGGTTGGCCAATAGCTCCCATGAAAATAGCATCTGCCTCATCTCGGCAAAAGGCAAAAGAACCCTCGGCCCATTCTTCTCCAGTATCGAGATAATGTTGGCCACCACATTGAATTACAGTCTGTTCGAAACCATGATTTGTATGTTCTTGAATGGTGTCTAGAATGCGCTGTGCTTCTATGGCTACTTCCTTTCCAGTGCCATCTCCCGGGAGGACTGCAATCAGATGGTCGCTCATGAACCTTCGAAGTACCAATAGCATATGAATGAGACGCATTCTGTTTAATGAACGCCAGTTTCAATCAATGTCTGAATAAGCGGTGGCCTGTAAAAAGCATTGAAATTCCCATTGCATCTGCTGCATCAATGACCTCTTGATCACGAATCGAACCGCCTGGTTGAACAATGGCAGATGCCCCAGCCATTGCGGCTTGTTCTAAACCATCAGCAAATGGGAAGAAAGCATCGCTTGCAAGAACACAATCTTTCGCTCTGTCTCCAGCTCGTCGAGCGGCAATTCGAACCGCTTCAACTCGACTTGTTTGTCCTGGGCCGATACCTACAGTTGCAAGACCTTGAACCATGACGATTGCATTTGATTTGACCTGTTCACACACACGAACAGCAAATTGCATCGAATCAATTTCAGACTGTGTCACCTGTTTCTTCGTAACAGTCTTGGCAGAGGCCCAATCGATAATTGGCGGTTCCTCAGTTTGAACAATCCATCCACCTTCAATTGGCTTTAGAACTCGCTCTCTCATCAATGGAGTAAGTCGGTTTTGAGGAGATTCGATTGTAAGAAGTCGGCGATTTGACTTCTTCATGATGTATTCTTTAGCATCATCAGCGTATCCAGGAGCGATGAGGACTTCGATGAACAATTCCGACATTGCCTGCGCTGTTTCAAGCGTGACCACCTCGTTAAAGCAAATGATAGAACCGAACGCAGATTCAGGATCACTTGCTAAAGCAGCTTTGAATGATTGAACTTGTGTCTCTGCAAGAGCAACGCCACAAGGATTGTTGTGCTTCACAATAACACACGCGTGAGGAGTATTAGGCCATTCATTTGTTGACAAAGAACGACATAATCGAAGTGTAGCATCTGCATCAGAATAGTTGTTGTAAGACATTGCCTTTCCTCCTTCAACATGTGCAGTTACAAGCGTAGAGTGGCTACCAAGGGCTGCGTTTGAAACATAAAGGGATGCACTTTGGTGAGCATTTTCACCGTAGCGCAGTGTTGACATCTTGTTCGCAGAAGCAAGAAGAGTTGAATGATGTCGCTCTGCTTGTTCAACAACGTCATCATAGGATTCAGGCAATCCATTCCAACGGGAATGGAGTGTGTTCGCAATAGCAACATCATATGAGGCAGTATGTTCGTACGCTTGCAAAGCAAGCGCCTTCCTTCGCTCCATTGGTACGCCACTTGGCATACCATTGGCTTCTCGCAGGTCCCCTAGAATGGAATCATACTCATTCGGATTACAACAGACGATGACATTCGCGTGATTCTTTGCAGAAGCACGAACCATTGTAGGGCCGCCAATATCAATCATCTCTAACAACGAATCTTCAGCGAGAGGGGGATCCTGTGCTGCAGCCATTGTAAATGGGTAAAGATTGCAAGCCACTAAGGTAATGGGCGTATACCCCAAGTCTTTCATTCCTTCACGGTCGGATTCCTGTTGCATACGCGCCAGAAGTGGGCCATGAATAGCAGGGTGCAATGTTTTTACTCGGCCATCGAATATTTCCGGATGCTTCGTAACATCTGTTACACTCTTGACTTCAAGACCCGCTGCCTCTAGAGTTCGAGCGGTTCCACCTGTTGAGATGATTTCAAATCCTAAATCGGACAAACCAGTAGCGAATTCAACAATTCCAGTCTTGTCCCATACACTCAACAATGCGCGAGGTTTTTCCGAGTCCATGTAAGCACCCGTTATCAGACTCTATTGCATCCACATTATCAAGCATGTGATGAGAGCATTTGCTTAATCGCCACGAGAAGAAATGACCTGATCGACTCTAAGAAGTCCGCAAGTTGTCTCCACCGCTGCCTGTAAAGCATGCGACAATGTCGTGGCAGGAATCAATACGCCGCTGATTTCACCGATTGACCCGTCTTTAGATACTCCAAAATCGACTGACTCATTTCGATGCGCAGCTCTTAATTTGAGAAGAGTATCAATCTGATCTTTTCCAGCATTACTTGCTAGTGCAACAGGAATTGACTCAAGAGCACGAGAGAAGGCTTCAATCGCTAATCGATGGCGTCCAGCAGTGGCTTCTGCTAACTCACGAAGATGAAGTGCTGCAGCGATATGGAATGCACCTCCGCCGAGAAGAACGCCTCCGTCTCCAATGACCATTTCAAGAGAGCGAAGTCCATCGTACATTGCTCGAACGTATTCTTCTGTAGCAACACCTTGTCCCCCTCCCACGTCAAGAGTAACAAGTCCAGCAGCGTCTCCAACCTCAACGATGAGTCGTGTTCGTCGACCATCCTCGCGTTCCGAAACCTCGATTTTTGCAGCTAAAAGGGAGCCAAGTGATGAGGCATCAATATCATCCAAATGATTGGTAAGTGTCGCATTTGTCGCTGATGCCAGATCTTCTATTCCAGAATCTTCCATCATTCCTACAAGTAGAATTCCTTCATCAAAACAAGCATGCTTAATGCGGTCATCAACTGCCTTCGAGGTGAAAACTGCCTTCGCCCCCGATGAGACAAGAGCCTGAATTTTCTGCGATAGAATCGCTTCTTCAGCGTCTAGGAACGCAAGCATTTGTTCAGGGCGCTCAATCTCAATTTCAGCATCTCGCTTTGATTGTTCAACAGTTAGAGAGCACGTAAGGGCGAGAACACTGGATTGCTGCTTAATCTGTGGAACACGCTCGGAATCAAACTTCTGCTCAATGACCATGCCTTTGATTAGCACAGTATCTTGTAAACTATCTCGTCCTCTTTTCACCATTCGGATATGTTCTGCGCGAACAGGCTTTCCAGCCTCCTGTACAGTCTCCATCGCTTCGACGAGTAATCGAGCAAGTTCGGCACCACCGGATTCTGCGGATTTACCAACCATTGCAGTCTGAGCAACAATAGAGAGTCTCTCCGCATCAGAAACGAGTCTTGTCCTAGCCTCTACAATGTCAAGAACCTGGTCTAAAGAGTGCTGAAAGGCTTCTACGAGGACTAAGGGATGAATCCCTCGATCAAGTAATCTCCCTGCTTCTCGCATGAGTTCACTCGCAAAGAGGAGACATCCAGTAACGCCGTCTCCGCAAGCATTTTCCTGAGATTCAGCAAGTTGAACGAATGCCTTTGCAGCAGGATGTTTGACAAGTAATTCGGAAACAATCTTTGCACCATCATTGGTGATTGCATTTTCTCCATTCGTCTTGTACATCATTTTGTCAAGTCCGTTTGGACCGTACGTCCTGCGTAATATATCCCCGAAAGCAACTGCTGCTCCAACGAGTTTCTGAGTAACGGCAATACCACTCGTAACCGAAGTAGTCGGTCGAACGATAACCACAGGTGCGCGACCTGAACCATCATCTTGTCGCGCCATGTATTGTGCGTTGCACCCTTCTTCAAGAAGTCTCCTTCTCAGCGTCGGCGACCTTTACGGGATTTTTTGGACCGACCGTGCTGCTCATAGGCCTTGCTTTGGTATGCCCTTCGATCTTGATCATCATCCCACTCCTCATCTTCAGAAACATCACCAGAATCAGGCATTTCATCCAATGATTCAATCGAAAGTCGGAGTCCTCCGAGTTGATCTTGAAGGGCTCGAACATTATCTCCTCCCCGACCAACTAAGGTCGAAATCATATTCTTAGGAGCGTAAACTGTTGCCGAAGCATCGCTTGTGAAACGGACACGAACATTGACGCCAGCCCATTGGCGGATTGTATGAACTAATTGCTTTTGAGCAAGTTGGCGAACAGGTCGTTGTTGATTCCTCTCTGTTACAGGAACGACCGCTAATTCTGAACCAAATGCAAACATTTCATGTGTAACGTTACCACTCGGGAACTCAACGACTTCGATAACAGGTCGTGCTAATTCTTCTTGCATCCCAGAAGGCGGCTTTACAGTCATCCGCAATTCAAGCACCTGTTGTATTCTTCCAGCTTCAACGTGAAGGACAGTATCGAGAACTTGAGAAACGAGCCCAAGCTCAACCTTTCCAATGAGTCGCTGAATTGCTTCAAGGGCAGAGTTTGCGTGCGTGACTCCGAGCAAACCTACACCTGCAAGACGAACATCAGCAAAAATCTCGAAGTCACGGGCCCTTCGTACTTCATCAAAAATAACGAAGTCCGGTCTTACGAGGAAAATGATTTCTGCAGTTTTCTCTAAATCACCCTCCAGGGGGGCATATTGTGTGATTCTATCTGCGAGTTGTAAATCACGAGGTGCTTCCATTGTTTTGACCATTGCACCAATGTCTTCGTCAAGATACTCTGCTATTGCTTGAGCAAGAGTTGTCTTTCCTGAACCTGGGCGCCCACAGATGAATACTCCACGATGATGATCTGAAAGTCGTTCAATGATTTTAGAATCAAGATTATACTCAGAAAGAGATAATTTAGCGACCGGGCGGACGAGCGTAATTTCCCTTGCATCTGAGAACGGTGGGCTTGCACACGTTATTCGTAAATCTCCTAATTGGAGAACCCGGCAACCCTTGCGATCAATTTCCAAAAAACAATCACTACGGTGTTGATTCATCTCAACAATTGACCCAAGTTCTTCTTGTAATGATTCGATACGAAGGTTATCCCAATCATCTTCGGTTTCGATCTCTACAAGTTCTAGCTGGCCAATGGTCCCCCTCTTAACTCGGGGGGGGCAATCAGCCTTGAGAAAAATCGTGTGAACATCAGTATCGAGTAGATTCTCGAGATGGTCAGGGAGTTCTGGGTGTTCACCATGCTTCGCCATGATTCGAAATCCCTGACGGAGGCATTTGACCCTTCGCCTGATTATGCAGTTGGATTGCCTGGTTCAAGCATTCCAAAAGTCCACCAAATGTAGGCATTAGTGCAAATGCTACCAATGATTGAACCAACGAGTGGGAAATCATACATTGCAATGCACCAATAGGTAAGTCCAGCCGTAACAACTGCATAAGTGAGGATGTTGAGGATTCCCCCGTTACCCATTCCGCTGAATTTTACTGTAGATTCATATCTCGACGCTCCCCAAATGACTGCAACGATGCAGGATAGGATTGCAAAAGCAGTAGCTCCGTCTAAGACAGAATCTTGTACAATCCAAGTAGCAATTGAAGAAATGGTAACTCCTGCAAGAAGCCAAAGCATGACTCTTTCTGGGCTCATATTCCAATCCAAACCGCATCATCTCTTCAATTCTCGTGCAGTCTTAACTCCTAGAGAAGCCAATTTAAGACGCGCTTGTTCAATGCAGTCGATTGTCCGAAGGATCGACCCCGTTGAGGCTGCAGATGACGTCTTTGAATCGAAGGTCAGGAAGTCTATCAGCTGGCCATCTAATGGGCTTTGTTTGCTATCAATCATTACAGGTTCTTCATTTCCGTCCCGAATAATTGAATATGAATCATGCTGATTTAACCGAACAATAGCAATTCCATTAGATCCATGAAGACGGAATTGAGCAATGTTTTGTTGACACCCCCACCCTGCTTCTATTTCCACTTCGACTTGATATGGAAATTCAAGGATGAGTTTTGAGTGTCGTTCATCACCAACTACGCTTGAAATGGCCATCGGAGATTGTTCACTGAGTAATAATGTAGCAATATCCAGTCCGTGAATTGCTAAAGAATCAAGACAATTAGAATTAGAATCTCCCTCTCTTGTTGATAATCGCTTATACTCAATTCGTTCAATGGCGCCAAGTTCACCTGAGCGAATTCGAGAATGAAGATCTTGTACACATGGATGAAATCTCAACAAAAACCCAGTTTTCAAAACCTTGCCTTTCTCAACAGAAATGGAAACAAGAGAGGAAGCAGAATCATGATGTACAGAAAGTGGCTTTTCAACCAATGCATGTACTTCTTGTTCAAGGAACATCTTTCCAAGAGAATAGTGCGTACTATTTGGAGTTGCGACAATTACAGCATCTAATTGATGTTCATCGACGAGGGTGGTTGCATCTTCGTGAACAGTATACCCCGACTCTCGTAGAGATTGAGCGATTATCTTGTCACTATCGCATGCTATAATATGTTCAATGTTGAGTTGATCTCGAAGTCGTCTTAGTGCAGTAAGATGATGAGAACCCCATCTTCCACAACCGACGACAGCAACCCGTAGTGACACATTGATTGCTGAGCCATTCAGCAATTGAGGTTTGGCTTATTGTCACGGAGGTCAATAGGTCATGTAATAATCAGGCTTTTCGATATCAAAGGCTACGACATCGGTTTGATCCATACTGTCCAGATTATGAACAGTAATTCCAGCACCGGAAATTGCATAGATGAAATCTCCCATGAAAATAGTACGCCGAATATTTTGCTCACCGCCCCACCAATGATTACTCTCATCGGAATTTACGAGAGAAGAATGATTGATTTCACCATGAATCGACATATCACCTGTGCTTTCGTTGACATTCACCAAAATAGCCTTAGAGATGTATTCATAATGCCATGAATATTCTCCATTGGTTGAATCCTCAACTGAGCGGTATGTTGATAGCGGCACAGCCAGCATTTCCTTTGGCCCCCAATACTGGAAGGCTTTGTGTTCATACATGGCTTCAGAATAAGCCCATGTCCATTGCCCTTCATCCGAATTCTCTACTGGAGAAAGTGAGAGAACACTTGCTTCTCGGGGATCGGTAATGTTGCTAATATCAAAGGTTGAAAGGCGAGTATTCGACCAATCCAGCCCTAAACCATCTTCTCCTGCAGGCCCCATGCCGATTGTTAGTAACATATCCTCATTCAATGGATGTATGTATGTCGATACACCTGGTACTTTCAGCTCCCCAAGAATTGCAGGATTCATTGGATTGGACAGGTCAATCGTCCACAGAGGATCTATGTTTCTGAAGGTGACAAGATAAGCGCGGTCTTCGACGAATCGAGCTGACCAGATTCGTTCTGTTTCTGCAATTCCATCGATCCGACCATATTCTTGCAGTATCGGTTGGTCAGTTTCAGGGTTTACTCCACGAACAAGGGTGATGATGGAGGAAGACATGGGTTCAGGATCCTCCATCCACCAACGGTTCCACTGGCCCACAGTCGTGGCAACTCTGAGAACACCTTGGTATTCAGAGATACTGAATTGGTCAAGAATTGTTCCATCGATTCGCCCAGAACCAGTGTATGTCGTGGTTCCTGGAATAGAAATATCGAATGTATGGATGTTGGTCTGTTCCATGACGTTATCTTGCCCCCAGAACCACCACCAGTCCCATGAACTCTCACTCAAAACAAGAACGTCTTGCGAAGCATATACCAACGGATGATTACTAAGAATGTGATCTGATTCGAATGAAAAAGATTCGGAGAATAAATCTAAGGAGAGGATATTGGTAAATCCTCGACTAAACCCATCGAGTGGTTTTGCGAAATTTTGACAATCTTCTGTTCGCATATCATGTTCAACAATTGCTCCATTTTTCTTCTCGTAGATCTTTGGAATAAGGTCTTCTAAATCGAGGGAATCAAGCGCTTTAGAGTTCTCAACAATCGTATCGTAGGCAATAGCTTCTCGGAACGCCCTTCGATTATCTTCGTCTCGATAATCCAATTCCCAATACTCACTTGGCATATTGAGCCAACCTGTAAGCCCAGGGATATTGAGCCAAGAATGGGTAATTGCTCTGATTGAACCATCAATCTCCCTTGCGTCAACACTGTATCCTTCAAGATATAATTCCTGAACAACTTTCGGTTCGGAACGGTTTGAAATATCATAGGTTGTGAATTTCGTCATCGAAGAAGAACGCCAGGAATTGTAACCATCATCCCATTGCAATAGTTTGTACAACTCATCATCTAGATTCGTGTTCCAGGGTGAATAACTTGATAGAACAATCAAACGATTGTCATCGAGCATCATTGAAATCGGGCTACCCTCGATCGTCACATTCGATGTGAATTCAATTTCTCCAAACTCAGGAATAGTGAGTATCGAGAGCGTGCTGCCCTGGAGGACATAGATGTAATACCCATCAGTTTTGATGAAATCTGCTTCGTCGACCCCTTGCTCTTGGTTGTTTGTTCCACTGAAATCCTCTCCTTCGACACGTTTTGTCGAAGTCCCAGAATCGCTTGCTCCATCATCCATGGCGGCTTCGGCGACCATGCCATCGCCCCAGCTTCTGTAGTTGTATACTTCTTCAACTGCTTGCAAGAGTTGAGTACGATATTCTTCAGCAATGCTTGCTTTGAGATCAATTTCCATCAAATCACATGAATCGTATTCAACCAGTTGTGGGGTTGCAATGATTCGTTCTGTTTTCAACGTCCAGTCTTCTGGTAATTTCGAGAGAACAAATTCCTCGTCAACTGCCCCCAAACATCCTGACATAACCATCATTGAAAGGACGCCTAAAGCGACGATTTTCTTTGCATTCATGAATCTTCGATAAAGCGTGTGCATATCAAAGAGTTGGTACATTGATTTTACGAAAAGCCAGCCTTATTTTGAATTCCGTCCAATTCTTTCAAGCCATCTAGGGATAATTTCCATGGCGATTTTCGAGATGAACCGGCTCTCTCAACGAAGTTTAAACTACGTAAAGAACTCAGATGGTGAGATAATAATTGACGGGAGATAGCAAGCCTTTGTTGAATCTCTTTACCAGTCAATCCCAAGGATTCTGACTGATGCAGAATCTCTAAAATTGCCAAACGAGTTCCAACAATGGGGTGGCGTATGGAATCGATATCATGAGAGGAGATTGTAGAGATGGCGTATCTTCTCAACCTACCGTCTCTCCATGAAATGACAGAATTCTCTATTTCTAAAATGCGTAAATGATATGCTGTTACGCCATTGGCTAATCCGAGACCATCCCGCAGCGCAGAGAAATGAATGCCTGCATTCCCTTCCACAAAGCCCAAGATTCGACCGCGAGTTCGTTCGTCTCTCTTGTCCTTAGTTGCAATGAGTGGGGTAAGGAATGCTAGGAAGAACAAAACCCGAATAAACTCAAACAAGAACGAACCAAAGAAAAGTGATGAAAACACCCCTCCTCCTATTCCAAAGAAGACATATGGGAGTGTATTATCAACGGCTTTAGGTTCACTTTGTTCAGATTTCACTGGCTCAAAAAAGGCTTTGTCAGATTCCTGAGAGTCATCATTTTCGGCACTTTCTGGCTGATCGGGGAGTGGCTCGCTCTTTGGTGTGTCCTCTTCACCAGATGTTGTCACATTACTCTCATCTTCGAAGAATACAACCCCTCCTACAATTGAAAGAATGGCCAAAAAGGCAAGAAATCGAACAATAAAGACACCTCTCATTACAACGAAATCCTAGTTGGACACATATCAATGACGTGGTAAATTGATTTGACAATGCTTGGTCACCATTATGTGCTATGCTCGCTTGGAGTAAACATGAACGAAAACGTTGAGATTGAACGGCGTTTTCTGATTGATGGCCGAAAAGAGAAACCATGGCAAGGCGGCAAACATATCGAAATTCAACAATACTATCTGTCTGAAGTAACCCATGAAAACGGAATCATAGCATGGCGTGGCAAATCATTGATTGAAGATCAGCGAGACTTTACTGAAATCACAACTTGGCGGATTCGTTCTTTGGTTGATGCGACAGGTTTCAAAGCAGTTCTTACTGCTAAAGGGAAGCGAATTGGAGCTAGCGCTACCGAGTACGAATGGGAACTTTCTTCACAATTATTCGAACAGTTCAACCTCAAAGGGCTGCCTACAGTCATAAAAACACGGTATCTTTGGACTGGAGAAGACGGACTGCTTTGGGAAGTTGATGAATTTGAAGGAAGCCTTTCTGGGCTCATTATTGCCGAAGTTGAGTTGGAAAGGGAAGGTCAAATTGTTACCATTCCAAACTGGGTTGGTCTTGAACTAACACATCTCAGAGGGTGGTCGAATGCTGCCCTCGCTGAGATGATTGGTCAACAATAATTCTCAAGTGCAGAGACAACTCTTTTTCGCTCTTCATCAGTCAAACCATGGTGAATCGGTATGGCGACTAATCGTTTGCAAATTGATTCCGTAATCTCGAGCGTTTCGTTGTGCTGTGGGTGCGTAGAATATACCGGGTGTTGATGACAGGGCGTAGAATAGAACACTCGAGCATCGATATCATGCTCAGTCATATGGGCTATGAAATGTTCAGAGTCCTCTACTTTGACACAGTACTGGTGCCATCCATGTTCTGAATCAGGGAACTTTGACGGGGCCGAAATTAATCGATTTTTCTCGATAGCAGAAGCATATTGTTCAGCAGTATTTCTGCGAATCTCCAACCAGTGATCGAGGTGTTCAAGTTGCTTCCTTCCTATTGCTGCAAACACTTCCGACATTCGCATATTTGTACCAACTTCCTGTGATTGTAGCGTCCCGTCCCTCCCGTGATTGATGATTGATCTCATCCGACTTCCAATCGCCTCATTGTTGGTCGTAATCATTCCACCTTCACCACCAACCGCCATATTCTTTGATGGGAAAAAAGAGAAGCACGCGATATCTCCAAGCGATCCTGCAATGCGTCTTTCACCATTGATGAGCATGGATGTTCCGTGCGCTTGTGCAGCATCTTCAATTAATCCGATTCGATTACGTTCGCAAAGTTCAATCAATGCCGGGTCGTATGTTTGACCAAAGAGGTGAACGCCGATAACAGCCTTTGTCTTCTTCGTGATACGTTTTCGAACATCCTCAACATCAAGACACCAATAGTCCGGATCAACATCGGCAAAGACGGGGGTTGCTCCAACCATTGAAACGGATGTCGCAGTTGCGATGAATGTAAGGGAGGGAACGATTACTTCGTCCCCAATTCCAACATTAAGCAATCTTAATGCTGCGATTAATGCACCTGAACCGCTGTTACATGGCGCAGCGTAGGACACCTGACAGTATTCAGCAAACTCCTGAGCAAAGGCTCTTCCATGAGGGCCTTTGACCCACTGTCCAGAATCAAGGGTTGCTATTGCAGCATTCCTCATACCTTCAGTCCAAGAAGGTCTGGCCAGAGGAATACGCCCATCCATGACTCGGCGATGCTTGCGACCTTCAAGAGCATACGCCTTGAGTCACTAGCGCGTCGTTGAATTCAAGACCCCAACCGTCTCTGCTCGGTTATGGTGTCCGAAGATGAGCCCGTCTCTGATTCAGACCTTGCCTCATTGGTCGGGGACATTCTCAACCCAGAAACACCAGCGAAATCGAAGAAGAAATTCAAGCCCAAGGGCATGTTTCTTGGTCATCGCCGAGATACAGGCGATCCTATCGACATTCCCTCCCAAGTCTTAGCCCGTCACGCAGCAATGCTCGGTTCTACAGGTTCGGGAAAGACGGTTATGGCAAAAGCCCTCATCGAAGAAGCCGCTTTAGCAGGTATTCCTGCTCTTATCATCGATCCACAAGGCGACTTAGCAAGACTCGCACTAGGCATCGATGAGGGTGAACTTCACGAAAAAGACGGAGACATTGAACGCAAGCGCAAACTAATGGAAGATTGCGAAGTTCGAATATGGACGCCTCTACGGAGCAAAGGGCTGCCTCTCTGCATCGATCCATTTCGAGCACCACCTGCAGATCTCGATGCCGAAGAAGCGATAACAGCGTGGGACATGGTTGCTGCAGGTTTCACAAGTTTAGCTGGATATGACGTAGAAAAGGCACAAGGAAAAGTCGTCAAACCATTTCTCTATGAAATTCTCGTAGAAGGAACAAGATGTGGTCTCGACGTAGGGGATTTCCAATCACTTGCCCGTGTCGTTCGAGAACCACATCACGAATTCACAAAGCATCTCTACCCACTCTGTTTCATAGAAGATGAAGATGGAGAAAAACCAGAAGTTCCTCCATGGGACGAGGTCATGTTCGACCATCGGCTTGCTAATTTTGAAGAACGCCTACCTAAAACAACGCGTAATGACTTGGCTCGAAGACTTGCTGCGTTTTCTTCAGGGGTCAACCAACTTCTATTCTCAAACGGCGTTGCTATTGACATTGATGCGTTTGCAGAACCTACAATCCCAGGGAAGATTCCCCTCAATATTATTTATCTCAATACAATCCAAGATGAAGCGCAAAAGCAGTATTTTGTCCAAGAACTCTCAAGGGAATTGTATGATTGGATGCTAACACAACAACCAGCGGAAGGAGAATTGAAACTTCTCTTCTTTATGGATGAAGTAGCCCCTTATCTTCCACCCCATCCGCGAAATCCTCCTGCCAAAGACCTCATCAAACTGATTTTCAAGCAAGCAAGAAAGTACGGTGTGGCTTGTGTTCTTGCAACACAGAATGTATCTGACGTTGACTACAAGATTCTCGCCCAGGCAAATACCACATTCATCGGGAGGTTTACACAACCGCAGGACGTCGAGAAGGTCAGACACCTCCTGAAAGAAAGTGGGGGCGATCAAGACCTTGTGGCTCAACTACCAACACTGGGTCCTGGCGAATTCCAAATGGTTGCTCCAGACGTGGATCCCGCTCCAGTTCCGATTCAGTGCCGTTGGCTGTATACAGATCACGGCTCCCCCTTGAACGAAGATCAAGTTGAGGATCTTATATCTCCAGAAGTTCGCGCTTGGGCAAAAGCACGATCTGCTGGAAGGAAAGGACGTGGGTCTGGAGCTGCCCATGCTGCAAGCAGAGGGTCGAAATGGTCGTCAAAACAAGAAGACACTGAAGCCGAAAGTCTTGTTGAATCAGCGAGAATAAAAGCGATTGGAGGAATGACGGCAGCCGGTAAAGGAATGGTCGATGAATCTGGTTTTGAGGTTCGTTTGATGGGCGGATTATCAGTTCTCAAGGATGGAAAAGACCCTCTCTACACGATGCAAGCAGCAGTAAACGGAGCGTCCGTAATTGCTCTTTGTTGGGCCTTTGTAGCCTTACTCGAGGCATGGAGGACAGGAGATATTGGATGGACAGGCCTTGCTTTCAGTGGAATAATAACACTCACAGTCGCCTTATTCATTACGCTAGAATTGGTTCTATCTCATGACCTCGTTCTCTTGCGGAAATTATCCAAATTCGCTCGATTTGCACAACTCTTTCTCGTTGCTTGGATATGGACAATATTCAGTTGGTCGACGTGGGGAAGTCTGAATCTGATGGGACTTGATCCACTACTTGAGGTGGTCGTGGTTTGGGTAACGTTGTTCACACTTATCGATATTATCAACAGGTTCAGACTCGGAAAAATTCGTTGGAACGGAGGAAGTGCGCTTGACAAAGTGGTTGGATTCACGGCAATATTAACAGATTCTCAAATGTCAGAAATGAGAGCCAACTCAAAACAAATTCTAGGTGTATTTCGATGGATACTTCATGGGTGTACAGTTGTTTGGCTTTCCCTTCTTATCGCCTTTGCTAATCCACTCGAAGACGCAGCGAACTGGTTGGAAATATCATACCACATCCATCTATGGCTTGCTTCCCTTTACGCTTTGATGTTCTTTAGTGAAGGATGGCTTCGAGTCCGAAACAGGTATACAGAAGATGACGAAGTTTGATGAACTACTTTCAGAAGCATAGGTTATGCACGAAGTCATCTATTTCGAATCACCTGGGTACGCCGAACCAACACGTCTTTGCCTTGAGTTGTCAGGTAAGCCTTGGAAGAATACAGTTGTCGACTGGGACGGTTATCGGGAATTAAAAGAAGCAGGAGAATTGCCATGGGGTTTCCTTCCAGTTCTCAAAACTCCCCAAGGGACCATTGCTGAATCTGGCGCCATCATGCGATATGCTGCTTCATTAGCTGGGCTGGATTCAGATGATTTGTATACACAAGGAAAGGTCAACGAAATCATTGAAGTCATTAACGGCTGGAGAACTTCTTTTTCTCCTACCTTTTACATCGATGATCTGGAAGAGAAGATTGCTGCACGAAAGGCATTGTTTGAACCAGGTGCAAAAATCGATGCAGGACTCAAGGATCTTGAGACGCTTTTCAAGAACTCAACAACAGGATGGATTGCAGGAACAGAAGAGATGTCTTTAGCAGACGTGAAGGCTTTTCTCAACACGTTTATGATGTTCTCAGGACAATTCGACGGAATCGAAGAAACCATGATTCAACCTTATCCTCTTCTTTTGGAATATCATCAGAAGATGGCGAATCACCCAGATATCAAGGCATATTATGACCGAGAAGATGAGTGGCGTTGGGTCTTCAAGCCTGACGCATTTTCAAACGATTGAGATACAATACCATAACCGTTCACACCTTGCAAAGTTCATGACCGAGCAGGGATTCATTGAACTTGGATGGGAAGAGACTTCTCTGGAAGAGATGCAACATCGCTCTAAAGAATTGCTAGAAATTATGCAGAAACGACGTACTACGCGTCACTTCTCAACAAAAGATGTGCCAAAGGAATTGATTGAGCGTGCAATTATGTGCGCCGGAACTGCACCAAGCGGGGCCCATCTCCAGCCATGGACATTTGTCGCAATCTCATCGCAATCGCTCAAGGAGAAGATACGAAGTGCAGCAGAAGAGGAAGAGAAAAAGACCTACTCTCAACGTATGCCGGATGCTTGGAAAGAAGTACTAGATCCGTTAGGAACAGACGCAATTAAACAACATCTTACCGATGCACCATGGGTCATTGTCTTGTTTAGGCAATCCAAGCGGCTGCGCTCTAATGGAGAATGGGGGCCGACATATTACAGCACAGAAAGTTGTGGAATAGCAGCAGGATTATTCATCCATGCAATTCACAATATGGGTCTTGTGACACTTACGCATACGCCTTCTCCAATGGGATTCCTGCGAGAAATCCTCAATCGTCCTGAACACGAACATGCAATGTTAGTTCTTCCAGTTGGTTATCCAAGTAAGAATGCAATGGTCCCAGACATTGAACGGAAGAAACTTGATGAAATTTCTATTTTTATTCAATAAGAGTCGTTACCATTCGTTCAACTAAAGGAAGCGATCAATACGAGCAATCCGATGAACAATAAAGCGTGAATCGCCGAGAGAATACCAAAGATTACCACCATAACACCTCTCCATGTCGCTTCCTTTTCTCTAAGGCTCGATGCCAACCCAATGAATGGAAGGAAGGTAAAAAGGCATAATAAACACAAAAGACAATCTTCAATCCACCTAAATGCATCCAAGCCTCCACTCCAACCAAGAACAAGCAGCGCCCAGTAAAGAGTAAAAACAGTGAAGACAAATTTCTGCCGATCTCCTGTCCCTTGAAGTTTAATTCCTACCCCATGCCTTGGATTAAAGACATTTGAGCATGCTGGGCATCTTAGTTCTGCAGGATGGTCAGACGGGAACATTAGAGTTTTTGAACAAGAAGGGCAATTCACACGAATTTTTTCTTGAGTTTCTTGAACAGAAGGGGTAATCATCTCATTCAGTCTTTGCAGCAAATCTTCCTTATTCCCGCTTGTATTCAACTCATTTTGGTCGCATAATTCTTTGAGCTGTTCTTTGGATAAATTACTATAATCAACCTCGATAACCCACTCATCAGACATAGTATTTCACCATGCAATAGAATTGATACTACAAAGAGTATTACCCTTCACTTACTTTCTCAATCCACCGCGAGCCCATTGCGTGTCGACTTCAAGTTCGGGATGATACCTTGCTCTCTGAACAGCCTGCTGTTGCTGGCGGACAGTGACTTCACCATCATCTGGCGTGTTTCGTTTCTTGTGCCATCGCTGTACAAAGAGGCTGATTAAAGCAACTGGGATACAGGCAAGAGGCGCCTTCGATTGGCTAAGGTCAAGGTATGAGAGAGGGAGGTCAAGCACGATACATCCTCCCACAAACAGGCCGATTGCGGCCAAAAGAGCAGCTACGAATGCGGGCAACACGTGTCGAAACGACATGCCAACAAAGAAGGCAATAATCGCAGTAATTCCTGGAAGTAACTCTCCCCTCTCTGGATTGATACCGTAATTTTTGAGTAATTGAATTCCGTTAGAAATGACGATGAACACAAAACCAGTTGCTAAGAAACGAATTGATATTGACGTAATCATTACAGCGATCATTGCAAAAGCCATTGCTGAAAACAATTGAAATCGATCAAGTGTCAGATTCATCCCAAACTCCAGCATGTATGGATGAAGTGTACTTGCAGAGAGATAACCAATCGCACAACCAGCGATTGCAGTAATAATTACTAATCGACGATAGCCTTGCACGAAAAGATAGAGTGAGAGGATGATAATTGGTATAGCCGTAACATATCCTCCATCAACAATCTGTGTAACAACAGTGTTTCGGATTTCATCAGCTGCTGGTCCATCTGCCATGGCTATCAGCAGTCCCTGTACGTTGAAGAATGTCAAGTTTGTTAGTGGAAATGGTGCAGAGGGCAGGATTCGAACCTGCGAACCGATACGGACTGGGACCTCATCCCAGCGCCTTTGACCAAGCTGGGCGACCCCTGCAGCAATCTAAACGGCTACACTCGCGTATATCAAC
>ENA-ORDA01001176-ORDA01001176.1-marine-metagenome-genome-assembly--contig:-NODE-1176-length-22998-cov-13.850792_pt1 | contig 22998 bp, 15 predicted proteins | sample MGYA00237778_ERZ508506 | MGnify/ENA primary metagenome ERZ508506 (study PRJEB26177, sample SAMN06267891) | marine metagenome | isolation source: Monterey Bay, California, USA | place: Pacific... | reverse complement strand
TTTCCGGGAGCGGGCCAAAGTGGATTAATCCCCAAAAGACAAACACAGTTGCCTTTTTCCATGGATTCAATATTTCCAGTGAATGGAATAGGAGGCATTTTGTGGACTAAACCTGCATCATTTGAACTCGACAATTTTTGATTCAGTCGTTTTGAATCTTCTATGTGATCTCGTTTCATAAAATCTAAGATTAAAGAGGTTAGCTCACTGTTCATATCACTGGATATTCCTCAACAATATCAATCATTCTATTTTTGATAGCATCGAATCAAAGGGGATCCCTATGATTTGCCGTCTTTGCAGAGGGTAGGCTCAGTACTGGGGGACTGAACACCCATTGTACTCTTCCATAATGTCTTGAGGGGTTTGAAAGAACCCTTGCGATTTCGTGGAAAGGATATGTCGATAGTCTATATTAGACTCAAAAGGAAATTCATCCCTCAAACACTTCGTCACCACAATCTCTGCATTTCACCCAACCACTACCAAACGGTTTCTGATTTCCTCCGCATCTCTTACATTGCGGCCTCGGATCTGGAAGACGTACTTCTTCATCCCATGTTGAATCAAAATTCCGAGGTGTTCGATCAATTTCTGGTTGAATACTCTCTTCAAACTCGTCCTCATCAGATTTTTCTTCACTTCTTTCGGAATATTTTTCTGAAAATAAATCTGGTAATTCTGAATCTGATGGAACTTTATTGTCACAATCCTTTTCCATCTGTACAAGTTTGTTAATTAGCAGATATTGCACTGTTCGAATTTGGTTTAAATCAACATCGGTTGCCTGTATTCTTTCTCTTAAAATCTTGGTAGAATTTGAGCAACACTGCTGGCAAGCATTGTCCCATTGCAATTCTAATTTTGCATCCATTCGAAGGTGATTGTTGCAATTAAAGCATTGCCATAACCATCCAATTTCTCTGTTATTTCTATTTGTATTATTATTCAATATTTCACATCCTTGACCTGTTTGTAGACCCTTGCTTTGTCATTGCTAGGAAGCACTCCTCGTCTTCAACCGTGTATAATACTTGTGAAAACGGTAGTTTTAGTCTACTACTATAGTAGTAGGTCAGAAAACAGAATTCAATTTGGAATGCTTTTGATTCACAGCCGCAAGCAGAAATTAACCCTCGCGACACCCTCTGTACATACAGTCCACACGTCGGTACCCAAGCGACATACACTTCACGCGTGGATATACACAGGGCTAAATCGAGTTTTTCCGGACGGAATAGAACCGGTTAGTCAAAGTGAAAACATAATTAATCAGAATAGAATGTAGTAATTATGGATGAGAAAGGACTAACTGTGTGGCAGATTATGGAACTCTCTCAAAATCCCGGAGAGATACGGCTAAATTTGTTCGAGAAGATTCTCGCAGTATTCATCATTTTGTTACTATCTTTACTGATGATCGTAGAAGACGATTTTAGAATAACAGTCTTAGTAGTAATCTTGGAGATTCTATTTGTTCGTGTTCTGTTCGCAATGCGAAGTCGCTCTGGTTCAAGCGTTTATTTGTGGATACATGGGGCAAATGTGGTATTATGTACATTATACATGTACTATACTTTTGGCAATCTACTAAATTGTTTAGCCGCAATTCTCGCCGTTTACGGACTTGCTTCCAAACCACTTGTGACTTGGTTTAAGTTTCGATTTTAAAATGGCAGACAACATGGAATGTTAACAGAAATCCCTCGGATATTCAAGAAAAATTCACAGCGTCTCTTGTGGGCTGATACAGACAACTGACATATCATTTCCACGAAGTCGTGAGGGTTCTTACAAATCCCCCAGGACATTGTGAAGGAGTACAATGAGTGTTCATTCCCCCAGTATAAACGGTACCCCACCCTGAGTATATCACGCATGGGTGTTCAAAGGGTTGCAACGATTTTTCCAGCCGACATGGCCTCCAATATGCCAGATCTGAGAAACGAACTCAGACCTCGGTGTTGAGCGCCCGGTCCGTCTCCTCTGGGTCGATGAACAAGGCGGCGAAGATCACGAATGTTTCGAGCACGGCAGCGATGTAGAAGATGGTCTGATAGTCATACTGGGCGGCAAAGATGGGCGCCAACTGGTAGCCGATGATCGCAGAGAGGTTCATCATCGCCATGTAGCCCGTGAATTGCGTCCCACCTACCTCGGCCCAGGTGACTCGCATCATCAGAGAATAAGCGCAAATGGAGACGATGGCCCAGAGGAAGGTGTGAATAATCCACACCAACATCATGAACCAACCTTCGCTCCACATGGAATCGAGCATGCCCCAAGTTAAGGTTGTCAATGAAGCACAGAGAGCCGCAAACATCAGCATGGATTTCCCTCCAAAGCGACGACCAAGTTCGCCACCGGCCATGGCCCCCAACATCGTCACTACAAGGATGATGCCGCCCTTGGTGGCGTTGAACTCTTCTTGGGTCCAACCCAATTCTTGGAGGAAGAGCAATGGAAGAATGGGAATGAGAATGAAGGCGAGGGAAATGACGAGGCTGACCACGATTCCGAGTTGGGCTGAGCGAACGGAAAAGGCCGTTCGGATGTTGCCCAAAATGACGCTAAAGTCTCGAACTTCCTCGGTGACTTCCTCGGCGTCGTCGACCTTCCCCCCAGCGTCACCTTCGTCCCACGGGAAGCGCTTCTCACCCGGACGTTCGCGCATAAAGAGCGGCACCATCATGATGGCCACCAAAATCGGAATTTGAATCAAAAAGGCGCCGCGGATGCCAACAACACCGATGATGGTGCCGAGCCCTGCACCACCGATGATACCACCCAAGGACTTGGCCGTGAACATGTAACTGTTGACACGCTCAAATTCGTGAGATTGGAGCACATCAACAGCAAGGGCATCAGTTGAAACATCTTGCAAGGCAGTAAACACGTTGTAGACAAAGAACAGCGCACCGAGAAGTGAGATGTTATTGGTCAAATCAGGAACCATCAACATGGTCACGAGCAGCGCCACCATGCCCGTTTGGGCAATGAGAATCCAAGGACGACGGCGTCCAAGGGCCGGTATCTGGAAGCGGTCAATGATGGGACCCCAAAGGAACTTGAATGACCATGGCAAGGTGCCGAGGGTCAACAGGAAGGCGAGATCACCGGCGTCTGCACCCTCTGCAGCGAGGAATGTAACCATCGTCACAGTGATGAAGCCCCACGGAACGCCTTGGGCCACGTACAAGGCTGAAAGTGTGATGACGCGAGCACGGTAGCTGTCGACGAGGGTTTCACCGTCGGAGGTGGATTCGCCCTCAACAACCTCAGATTCAGGTTCGCCAAAATCAAGGTCAAGATGGAATCGGTCGCGCTGCTTTGTGGAGACATAACCGACGAGGAACACAACTGGGAAGATCCATCCTGCAAACAAGAAGACTGGAAGAGAGCCTTCACCGACTGCCATGCCCGTCAACGATTCACCGTCTTCATCGAGAATGGTGAAGTCCAACACGAGCAGACTGACCACGGTGGCGACCTCTTCGCCATCGTCGTTGTTTGAACAGAGGGCACCGTTGAAGGCCTCCGCATCAACCGTTACAGCGAGATTGTAGGTACCCAATGCCTCTTCACCAAAGGCCAACTGGTCTTCGATTTCACCCTTGGTCAATCCTTCGATCACACCGGAGAGAAGCGAAGCGTTGTGCCAAGTTAGGTTGACCTCATGGGACCCGGGATTTTCCCCAGACCCTGAAAGGGTCCATTCTCCCTTGGTAGCAGTTCCTGTAATCGTGTCGGGTGCATTGGCTTCGCCGCCCGTACAGATTGGACCTCCCGAGGTCTCGTCCTCACCATAGGTAAGAGAGAAGTCAACGCCGACAACATTGCCACCAGCCGCCTCAATGGCGTCGATGATGGTTGAGGAATCAAGGCTCCATTCAACGGTTGCTTGGTCTTGATAGTCAGCGGATTTCGTCTCCAATTCGATGGATGTCATGGTCGACTCAACCGTGTAGGTCCCGGTCGTTTCTTCGCCACCTCCACCGCCGCCAAGGCATCCAGTAAGCGGCGCGAGAACGACAAGCATCAACAAAAGATGAACCGGTCGCATGGTCGAAGGGTGGCCCTGTTCATCTTCAAGATTGTTCACGCCTGCTTAGTCCGCTCCGCCCCAATCCTAATTGTCCAGATCCTTACAAGCACCTTCACTGCCGTGGATTTTCGGCTCCCAGCCAGGCGTTCACCTCAGGTTGTTGTTGACCGATGCGAACTTCAATCCAAAGGCAGTGAAAGGGCTAATCACGGCACGTACGAGGCCTGATTAGAGCAAGGTACAACCAGATCGGAGGGTGGTTTCGAGTTGACCCGCTTGGGTAAGTGGAACGAGGTAAAGGAAGTTGGCCGAGTAATATTTAAACCAACTAAGATGATAGTAGATGGGGATTAAATGGTTAACAAACCGATTGAAGAAATGATGCAACTCATACGGAACTACACAGATCACGAAGAAATAGAGCGGTATTTGGACCAAGCAGGCCTTTCTGTCGAAGCGATGCTTGAATTGAACCATGCGCTTTACAACCTCAACGCAATTGGTTGGGAACTGCAAATATCCTCCAACGAGCGCGGTGTGAACCCATTTGATGTGATTTCTTTCTTGGAGGCAAGTGTTGCCATTCTAGCTCGTACTGGGGACGAGGGATATGCGGATTGGATGAGGGCAATGTTCGAACTGGCTATTCGCTATTCAGACCAAGCAGGGTTAAGTCGTAAATTCAGTCTATTTGCTGAGTTGGTGGCATCGACCAAGCAAGACCTCTCTAAGGAGGAACGATCTGTTTTGTTTTACACCCGTTCACTCAACAGGCTTGCTCAACTAACTGATTACTGGCACGGTGAGGATCAGGCACGACCTTTGTGGCAAGAACTCTTGGACTATGTTCTCAATTTCATGGAAGCTAATGAACAACTTGAGGCACTCAATGTGATTCGTAGCAACGCGCCTTGGTTTGCCGAAGAGAATAAACTGTACTTCGAGTTCTGATGCCAATCCCTATAAAGAGTAAAACGGGTATTTGTTGATGAAGTACAATACCGTTATTGAAGGCCTAACCGAACTCCATGCTCGCATGAGTGAAGATGATACATGGCAAGCTTGGCCCAAAGAGTTCAGCACAGCTTATCGTTTCCAAACGGAAGCAACTGTGTTGCTTTCCAACAAAGCCATGGCAAATGCAACCAAACATGCTCTATGGCATAAGGCTCACGTGGAGACATCGAGGAATTCAACATTCAGTGCTTTGTTTTGGATTATGTCATTTGAACATCTTGCCAAACTGCACAATGTACCCATGAGTTGGATTGCTGCTCTGCGATTTACGGCTCAACCGAGTTACGCTACGGGTGATAAGTGGGGATTGAAGCCATTGCCACTGTTCATCAACAAAGATGGTCATTGCTACGATTCCCTATGGGCCTCACACCTCGATGGTGTTGAACAAGGGCTCATCATCGACGAAAAATTCCCTCATATGCGTGATCCCGAGGAAGTCGCAATCAGCGAGGCGGCATTGGCGAAGGAAACACTCGAATCGTCCAACACATCCACACCGTAGGAATGCGGGGCATCTTCGTCCTCGAAAAGGAAACGTCACTCACTTCTATACACAACTTAACCCGAATCAAACTACAAAAGGTGTGTGTTATGAAATGAAATTGCAAATGTTTGACCTAAGTTGGAGGCACATTGAATATACCGACATCTTAGCAATGCTATGAGCGGCTTGAATCTTCAGCACTTTGGGCTGGACATTGCATCTCCAGAAGAATACCGCAAGCGAAGTGTTGTTGAACTCATTAACGATGTGTCACTGAAAGATGTGTTCGAAAAAAAACCACTTCCAGGGAGCGTATTTGATCGTGCAATGGAAGGGCCAGCGACAGAATCAACTCTCTTCCACAAATGTGGGCATATTGAACTTGCAACCCCTGTACTGAGGCCTGAATGCGCCGAGCAGTTGAAGGAATATCTCCTCCTTGAGATCGGTACAAATAATCGATTCAGTGATTATTTTAACATCACAAAAAAAGGTAAGCCGACATATAAAAATGACGAATCCTTCAACTTGATGTTGTTGGAAAGAGGTAAAGACCTGTATGAAATATTACTCAACCTTGATCGTATTTGGGGGGATGAACGCCATGTTCTCATATCGGGAAACCAAACAATAGAACATAATGTCAAAGGCGCTTATGCGGAAATGATGTTGACCGTCTTGCCAGTACCCTCAATATTTGCACGAACAATCGATGACATGACAGTTGGATTGAGTCAAAAATTGAACATTATTCTTAGCGTAAACAATGACCTAAGGGAATACCAAAAACGCCGTAAGAAAGACCAAAATGAACTCGATCGAAAAATCATTTTATCAACCCTCATCTACCATGTCACAACGTACATTGACAACACAATCCCAAACATAGCCACGTACGAAAACCCCAACGAAACCTCGTTCTATGGTATTGGTCAACTGATCCATATTTTCCATCCTTTTCAAAACAAACCAAAAGCGATTGGGTTCGAAATCGCCGGTACACCAATCCAACGGATGGTCCGAAACATCAATTCTGGTGAACGAATCTTGAATGCTTACTCTGGTGATTGTGAGAACCTATGGTTTGAACTTTCAAAACAGTGCGCTCTTGGCAAAATCTTGGCGGATGTAAGTCCAGAATTACAACTCTATTACATCAATCGACAAGGTATCATCTTCAAAATTGAAATGGAAGAGATACATGGCTTGGAAATATCTCCATGGTCAGGTAGTATCAAATTACCAGAGGATGTGATATTGTCTGCAAGGAAATCATTGCCCGTTGAAATACCCGTTCATCCAAGACTCAAGTACACGATGCAGAAAATTAGAGACCTCGACTACAGAAGGGCGGAAGAAATGAGCATCCATTCCAAAATGATCGCTAATTTTTTGTTTCATGAAATAGATCCTCAAAAGGACTCGATTTCCTTAAACAAACTCGTGGTGGTAAATGAGGCACCGGACCAATTGTTGTGCAGTACCGCATTGCAACAACTCAATGATGATGTCGGATTGAACACGACTTTCTTATTTCACACTCGTCATATAGCAGATGACTACAAACAATATGGTCGATTTGAATACAAAGCAACACCCGATGCCTATCGAAATGTAATTATTGCTCTCGCCGAACTCCGGTCAAGAAATGCGTTCGCAAAGAAAATCAAATTCTTCGATTCGAGAAAACCAACTGAGATCATAGAATTAAGTGTGCTCATGAAGCACATCCCTCGCAAGCAAATTATGCGAATTCTTGGTTCAACGCTTGTTGCAAAAGGCTCTTTCGACCAAGAATATATTCGTGGTTGGGTGAAAGAAATTTGTCACTCTATGGACCTCGATACTGATCACCTTCACCCTGCGGAACGAAGAAAAAGCCGACCACCTATCGATTTCGAGCCAATAAGGCATCAACTGGGCTCAAAAATACTTCAGGAAGTGGAGGGTGCGAATAAAGAGGAAGAAGATGGAGTCAAGAAACTGACTTTTGACAGCCTAAAGGGCCTCGACCCGCTTGTCAACTGGTTTGTAAGCACTGGGCGTCGTTTTTCCCCACAAGCTAAAGAATTTGGATTCACAAGTTATCCAAAGGGCGTCATCCTCACAGGAGTCCCAGGATGTGGAAAAACAATGGCTGCTAAAATTGTGGCAAGTGAATGGAAGATGAACTTTCGAAGAATCGAAGTCAATGATGTCACCGCACGTTATGTTGGTGGGAACGAGGCAAAAATGGCCACGCTTCTGAAAGAACTCGAAGCAGCCGCACCTGTGGTGTGCTTTGTCGATGAAGCTGAGAAACTCTTTGCTCAAGTGCGCACAGGTGACCTCTATCAGACGGGGGATGCCGGCCGAGATGGAACCGAAAGTATGCTTCTTCAGTTTATGGAGGAAAATGAATCAGGAGTCTTCTTCATTTTTACTTCAAATGATTTGGAAAAAATGTCTCCAGCCCTTGTCGACCGTTTCGACGAACGCTTTTTCATTGATCTACCTCCTCATATCGCCCGTCTGCAGATGATCGCATCGATGCTACAAGAGCGCAGTAAAAATCCTGCTGATTTTGACATTCATGCATTGGCAAACGCCTCGAATGCGTTCACTGGACGCAACATCCGAGCAACAATTGACGCTGCAATGGCGGATGCCTTTGGACAAAACTCAGAGTTGAAAGACACGCATCTTATTGCCGCCTTCTCAACCACTGTCCCAACAACGGAGACCCACCAAGATTACATTAGTAAAATGCGTCAGTTGGTCATTAGCGGAAAAATACGATTGGCCAACACGAACGAGCAGAACAAAACCGTGCAACCAGTATTTGACCCAAGCGTGGGCTGATCCTCGCCGGCATGGCACTTAGGGTCAAACAACGAAGTTCTTCCAACGACGCATGTAATCGATGAATACAGGTGACAAGCCTTCCTTTGAGAGATGCTCAGCAGTGAACGGTGCTCGTTGAGGATCATAGTCCACATCGCCAACATGCCTCGCCCAATCTGAATGACCAATCGCCACTCGTCCGACACCAACGAAGTGAGCGCCCTCGTCCATGACAAATTGTGCATCCTTCGCCGACCAGACACCACCTGTAGAAATGAGAGGAAAGTCATCGGGCAACGCATCAGCAAAGCGTTTGGTCATCAGTCGATCGTCTGCATCATTGACCTCTTGGAAGACGTCCCAGCATGAGATGTGAAGCCCATCAACATCCGCTTTCACAAGGTCTTGAGCCAACTGAAGGCTTTCTTCGAGGTGAATGCCCATCTTCTCAATCAAAGGCGAAATGCGGACGAAGACCAGAAAGTTCGGTGAAGTTCTTGCCCGAACCGCTTCGATGATGGCCCACAAGAAGCGCTTGCGTGCCTCGTACGAGCCGCCCCATTCATCCTGTCTGCGGTTTGTTTCTGTGCCTAGAAATTGACAGATGAGGTACGAATGAGCCCCGTGCAATTCAACCCCATCAAACCCAGCTTGTTCACAACGAACGGCTGCATCCGCAAACGCTTCGACCATGTCCTCAACTTCTAATGATGACAAAGCCCGGGTTGATCCGTCCATGCCCGCCTCCGTATTGACGCTCGCTGAAACTGGTTGAACACCGTTGATGGATTGTGGAGCCCGCATGCCACCGTGGAAGATTTGGACGAGGCTGAGCGCACCATGAGCGCGCAATCCTTCGGCCATTTTTGTCAGGCCGGGCAGTTGATGATCGCCCCATACGCCCATTTCTCCATCCCAACCACGCCCGGTTTCGGTGACGTTAGCAGCCGCAGTGGTGACAATTCCGAAGCCACCTTTGGCCCGCATGGTCAGCCAGTGAATTTCTTCATCCGATAATGAGCCATCTTCGTGGCTCTGTTTGTTGGTCATGGCAGCAAGCAGACAACGGTTGGCCACTTCGATGCCGGTGCGAGGCAACACGAACGGTTCAGAGGGCGGTGCCATGTGGCGAATCCCTCACTCTGATTCTTGACCGTTGCTGTTGTTCGGTGGTTTTGCAGTGGGGAAGAGGTTGTCCAACCACTTTGGCGACCACCAGTTCCACTTGCCCATCAAGCGCATGGTTGCCGGAACCACAAGGGCCCGAACGACGGTTGCATCAAGCAAGATTGCCAAGGCAAGACCAAGGCCAATTTGCTTCAAGATAATGATTGAAGACAACCCGAAGGTGCTGAAAACAACCACCATGATCGCAGCAGCGCCGGTGATGAGCCTGCCCGTCTTTTGGAGTCCGTTGGCCACAGCAAGTGTGTTATCGCCCGTCCGCTCCCACTCTTCGTGAATGCGGGAGAGCATCAGCACTTCGTAGTCCATCGATAATCCGAAGACAATACAGAACATGATGACTGGATTGGTGGATTCAATTGGTTGAGGTGTGAAATTGAGTAATTCAGCACCATAGCCCCACTGGAAGACAAAGACGAGCATACCAAAGGATGCTGAAATCGACAGGATGTTCATGACGATGGCCTTGATTGGAATCACGATGCTGCGAACCTGAATGAAGATCAGCACGATGGTTGCGATCAGGATGAACGCCAGTGCAATCGGGAGGTTGTCTTGAATCGCCCACAAGGTGTCCAAACTCAGCGCTGCAAAACCAGCAACATTCATTGATGCGTCGTCACCGGTGAGGAGGCTGTCAGTAAATTCATCCCGGTCTTCTCGGAGGTCAGCGACGTATTCGTGGCTCTCGACGCTGTTGCTCGGCCCATCGATTGCCAACACGACATAGGTGACGTCACCAGCAACAAACTGATCGCGCAGGTATTCACGGGTTGCGTTTTGTTCAGGCGTAAGGTATTCTGAAGGCGTGGTCCAATACTGGACAACCGTTGATTCATTCATGCCCATTTGAGGCAAAGCATAGCCAAACGCCTCAGTGATTCGTTCATCGTCAATCTGGGACACCATCCATTGATGCATGGCGCGGAGGTTGGTCTCGTTGAGTGGGTCTGTCCCATCGAAGTCGATGACAACAAGGGCTGCATTCGAGGTGCTCTTTGGCCAAATCTCGTCGATTCGGTCAAGACCAAGGCGAGATTCATCGTCCGGAGGCAATGCGTCACGGTTGGCGAGCGAGAACTCGGCTTGGAAGAAAGGCAAGCCTGCTCCGAGCAGAATGATGAGTGTTGGAATTAGAACGGCCCATGGTCGGTCCATCACCGTGTTGGCGATTTTGGCCCAAACGCCTTCTCCATCGTCGTTCGTGTCGATTTTGAAAGAGAACGGAAGCCTCCAACCCCAGTTAATATTCCGACCAAGCATTGCGAGAGCAGCTGGTAAGACGACCAGCGAGTAGATCATGGCAATGGTGACCGCCAATGTTCCACCGATGCCCAGGCTTGGAAGGCTTGTGTTGGTGAAGAACAGCATGCCCATCAAACCGATTGCAACGGTGATACCGCTGAAGAAAACTGCCTTGCCAGCGGTTGCCACGCTCATGGCGGTGGCGGTTCGAATGTCGTCAGGATGTCGCGAAATTTCCTCTCGGAAGCGATTTACCATGAACAGAGAATAATCTATAGAGACGCCGATTCCAATCAAAGAAATAATGTTCAGAGCGTATTGGGTCACATCGGTTACGTTTGACAACCAGATGGTCACACCAATGGCGGACAGCACAGTAAGGACACCGACGCCAACTGGAAGGAGCGCAGCGAGGAGGGTTCCAAAGACAATGGCGAGGATGATTAACGAAAGCGGTCCTGAAATAATTTCTGCCTTGATCAGGTCTTCCTCAATGCGATGATCAAAGGTGTACTCAATGGCCATGCCGTCGGTCCGCCACGCGTCAAAGGCCTTGTCCATCTGAATAGAATCTGCGTTCTCACCGTAGAGTGCTTTGGCATCTTTCCGAGACAGGTCCATGACAACCCTGTTTTGTGCCCAGAACCCATCATCACGTTCTGCGGTGACCTCGGAGCGTTCGTCATCCAATGTGTCCCAAGAATATTCGACCGTTACATCCGGCAAGGCTGCAAACACGGCAAGCGCATCGATGACCTCCTGTTGCCACACCTCTGATGTATCATTGAGCGTTGGGTGGTGAACGAGCAGAACGAAGCCTTGGGAAGTCTCAACGTTTCCCGTACCGAAGGCACTGTCTTTGATCGAAAGGGCGTCAACAGATTCGAGGTCACCCTCTCCCCAAGACTCCGCCCAATCAGCACCCATACCAATAAGGGAGGCCATTGCAAAACAAGCCAAAAGACCCATTGCGAGCACTTTTCGCCTGTGGTCGTGAGTGAATCCACCCATCTTGTAAAAGAAGCGGCCTTCAAACAAGGAGGAGTCGGTTGACGATTCCATAACCGCCGGGGGTAAAATTCCCTTTATGAAAGAATGTTTTCTTGCCACTGCTCAAACTAAGTGTGAGAATCCTCACCATTTTAGAGAGGTTATGAGTACGGGTAAACAAATCTCCTCAACGGAAGTCGATGACAATAAAAAACGATAGAAGAACTAAATGATAGAGTCGGCTCCAAAAAACATGGTGAAAAAGAATTCATTCCAGAACAATTGGATGAGAATGAGTGGTGCCATTTTGTTTGCCACCCTTCTAATTCCAACGCCAGCGCAGGCGATGTGTAACGGGCCTGAATCCTGTGGAATTCTCGGAGGGTTTCTCCTTTCAATACTCACGGTTCCAATCTCTTTACTGGCTCTGTTTTTGGCCATTTGGCCAGCGACTCGGAAATCCCTCCAAGCCATTGCTGCGCTTCCAGGAGGGATGGCAGCCCTCACTACGTACCTCATCATCATACAAGCACAAAGACTGGATCTGGCATTCATCCCTCTTATTCACATCGGATTGATGGCTTTGATGATCTTTCTTGGACGCATCGATTCCAAACGGGAAGAAACGCAGATTCAACCATAGAGGGTGAACTGGAAAGCCCCTTTTTCTGCTTGGAGCAGGATATCTCTAGCCCACACAGACCGGACCTTCTTCTTCGAAAACTCCAACCTTGGGGGACCCAATGGAACAATAATAAATCGAAGTTGGAAGGTCGATTTTGTGGAGAACAAAAAGGAGGCTTGGGACCGCAACTCAAGCATGCAGGTTGGAGGCAAGGTACTCTTCCTTCTCTGCGGAATGCTGTGGCTCTACCGCCATGATCTGAACCCTGTGAATTCCATCGTTGCAGTCGTACTCTTCTTTCGATTAGCGGCCTACGGCGTGGCCAAAACTTCCCTCTACTCAAAGAAAGAATTGGAGCGACCGAGCCCCAGTTTGGCCCGCCGAGCAAAAATCTACTCCACTTTGATTGCGTTGAGCATGGTTTTTCTTTTGCTTTCTACGGCAGCCTATGTGTTCTTTTCCGAACAAGTAGGCGGAAATCCAGGATCGTACGATTCTGAAAACTTCTACGATGGCGCCTTTCACAACCTCAAACAGCCAGATGATTCAAGCGGCTCCTTCTTTGGAACAATGGCTGGATACATGATCGATGACGGAAGCAGAACACCGAGCAGTGTTCTCCCAACCATCAAATTTGAGCCGATTGAAATGAACGATGACGACGTGAGCATCACGTGGTTCGGCCATTCCTCACTTCTCATTCAGAGCCCGAACACAAGCGTGTTGATTGACCCTGTGTTTGGTGAAGACAACACAGACCCCCTGTTCTTGGGACCCAAACCCTTTGACTACGAGCACACTTACGAGCTCGATGATCTGCCTGAAATCGATGTTGTTCTCATCTCGCATGACCACTATGACCACTTGGATATGGACGCCGTCAAGCATCTTTCGACGTCTCAATTTCTCGTCCCGCTTGGCGTGGAAGCGCACCTCATTGAGTGGGGCATCCCTTCAACCAGCATTCAGGAGTTCGATTGGTACCAAGAAGGGGACATAACTGATGACCTGAGCGTTGTGTTCACGCCATCTCAACACTTTAGCGGCCGTGGCATCAATCCTGATAACACGCTTTGGGGGTCGTGGGCCATCTACCTCAACGGGCATGATCTTTTCTTCAGCGGAGATGGCGGATATTCCGATGAATTTGTAGAGATTGGTCAACGGTATGGTCCATTTGAAATCGCATTCATCGAGGCTGGCCAGTATAATGAGGCATGGGCTGATGTTCACATGTTCCCAGACCAAACCGTGCAGGCTGCGATCGATTTGAACACAGCGACCTTGCTTCCAATCCACAACACCAAATTTGTCCTCGCCCTCCACGGATGGGATGAACCACTGGAAGATGTGACTGCAGAAGGCGAGAAGCGGAACCAGTCGGTAACGACGCCGATGATTGGGCAAACATTCCTTCTCGGTGAGGATATGCCTAAACACACATGGTGGCGAAATGTATCTGTCTACGAACCTCCGTTTCTCAAACGAAGCCCAATCGTCGGAATAGCGATGTATGCATCGATGATTCTTGCTGTCGTCATGGTTCGCACTGCCTCGATAACGACTCCAGCCCGTGTTGAAGTCACATACGAGGATTGAAAGCAACCTTACTCCACACACGGCCATGGAACGAGCGCTGTTAGGCGGAGGATGCTTTTGGTGCACGGAAGGCGCCTTCAAAGGAATACATGGTGTAGAATCCGCTCTTCCCGCCTACGCCGGTGGGTTTGATCCAAACCCTCGCTACGAGCCAGTCTGCTCTGGAACCACGGGCCATGCTGAAATCGTTGAGGTCGTCTTCGACCCCACCATTGTCCCTTTTGACACCCTCCTCGAAGTGTTCTTCACCGTTCACGACCCAACCCAACTCAACCGCCAAGGCAACGACATAGGCACTCAATACCGAAGTTGCATCATGCCGACAACTGCTGAACAAGGCGACACTGCCCGAAGAGTGATTGATGAAATGCAACCACTGTTTGATGCTGACATCGTCACAACCATCGAAGAGCCAACGCATTTCACCATCGCTGAAGCCTATCACCATGACTACTACGCACGCAATCCTGCACAAGGCTACTGCATGGCAGTTGTCGGTCCAAAAATTAGCAAGGTTCGCGCCAAGCACGCCCATCTATACGTGGACGGATGAAAGATTATATGCACTCGCAGAATAAGCCCAATATGACCAAGAAGAGCGACCCTTCAGGAGATGGCTCTATACTAGGTTTGAACAATAGCATATCATACACTCCAGAGGTACACTTCTGGCTCAATTCCCCGAAGGTGAGGCGTAAGCACAGAAAAATATTCGTTAAGAAATTGAACAACCTTTTTGAGGACATCCAAAGGTCGGGTCGACCTCAGCGTGGCCGTGCAAAGTCGATTCGATCAGTTGAGGAATTGGTTTACACATTGAGACTTGAGAATAACCAAGGTATCAGAATTCTATTCGACTACAACATAAAAAACAAGGGAATTGAAATTTTGGTCTTAGCGGTGTCGAGTAAAAAAGACTTCCAAGATAAACTGAAAAGGTCATCCGAACATATTGTTCATGCGTCATCATTTGATCGCTTGGGTTGGGAGAGCGATGACTCCGAAGAAATCGATTTAGGTAGCTGTACTGACGATGAATTGTCTAGGTTCAAAGATAAATCTCGAAGGAACTTCACCAATTTATCGGAAATGGAAAGGGAGAATGGATGGAGTCAAATTCTCTACAAATCGAGAGGAAAAAGGGCAACCATATATGATTTCAGATTTCCAAATGTGGTGGATTTCTCCACCCTGTCCGAAGAGTACCTCCTTCAACCGATACTAAAATTGCAAGAGGAGCAAAAGGCACTGATGAATTATACAGAAAACCAATTTTTGCTTGAAGGTGTGGCCGGCACAGGCAAAACTACGATCTTGATTTACAGGTTCGTCAATGACATCAAAAACAGAATGAAGATGGGCCACAAGATCGAAGGGGAGATATTGTTCGTAACCCACAATAAAAAATTGAAAGCAGACATTGAGCGTTCAATGAAATCCTTCTTCCCAAAAAACGAATTGCAATCTGTACTTCGATGCATCAAAACTGTGGAGGACATATTCCAAGATTTACAGAACTATGAGTCATATCAAGAAAAGAAAAAGCTTACAAGAAATAGATTCAAGAGGTTGTTTCCCAACGATCAGATGGATGTAGATTTGTTCTGGGAGGAATATAGAGGCGTTTTGCGTGGATATAACCTAACCGGAGATGAACGAATACTTCCGTTTGACACCTATGAGGACATTGGGCGTAGAAGAGGTCGAATCCCACAAAATCAGCGAAAGGAATTCTATGAATATGCTTCAAGCCAACTGGAAAAGAGACTGCATGAGGGTATTGAATATTCGCCTCTAAACGGAGGATGGGATAGTTTAGACCTATGCAGAGATGCCTTCTCTGAGTTAGGAAAAGGAACGTGGGAGCGGGCCATCCAGTGTCTTTATATCGATGAGGTACAAGATTTGACGCGTGCAGAATTACAAGTTTTATTTTCGATGCTCAATCCGGATGGGATGAAGAGAATCGCCGTTGCAGGGGATTTATCCCAGTCCATTCAACCAAGTTCCTTCACATGGCAGGCACTTTCAACTTTGATCTTTGAACTTCTTGACATTCGAGTAAGTAAACATGCAACTTTGACCGAGAATTACCGTTCAACTCCGTACCTAGTAAATGCTGCAAATTACATCTTGAAACTTCAAGGGGAGTTGGACAATGAAGGAACACCAGTAATTCAGAGACCCTTCGCAGGAGAAAATACCGGCGAGCCTGGCTTGGTGTTTTTTGGAGATGAAGAGGAACTTATTCAAGAACTTGAAAGGCGGGAGTTACCCAATGCAGCATGCCCAATGCTTGTGCGAGACAAAGCCACAAAAGAACGATTGAAATCAAAAATAACAAACCACGCTTTCATAGAACCTATTGCCAACTTCAAAGGACTCGAAAAGCATAATGTCCTGTTGTGGCAACCAGAAGGGGGCTCGGAGTGCGTACTCGATTTACGGTCTGACCCCGTGCGGGGAGAACAACAACGGAAGAATGAATTTTCTGAAAGCACTGCTCTGCTCGAATTGAGGCATGTGTTCGTGGCTTTTACTCGTTCCAGGCACTTGATGGGTATCATGGCACCTAAGAATGAGAGGGCGTACTTTTTAGAGAAAGCAATCAGAGAAAATGAAAGCATTATTCGTGCAGATATCGAAAAAATAGAATTGTTTGCTGGAGAACTTTCACAAGAAGAACTCCATGAATATGCGAGAGAGTTCTTGGAAGCGGGCCGATTTCAAATGGCCGCTGAATCGTTTCGGAATATCAAGGACGAGTACAACTATCATTATTGCATGGGAAGGCACTGTATAGAGTTACAAGAATACGACAAAGCATTAGACCATCTTGCCAAAGCCAAGTCAATAGGTGGAGAACACAATTCCGCAATTGGGAAGCTCATCGGGGAATATGCAACAACTTGTCTCGATCAAACAACGACTGAAAAACGCCCTCGTATTATCGCCCTCATTCTTCATTCAGCGGATGGCCTGACGGTAATGACTCGATCACGATTAGAGGGCGAAAAGGCCGAGGAAAGAGCAAACTGGCAACTTGCTGCCAAGAAATATATTGAATCAAAGAATTTTGAAAAGGCAAAGAAATGCATTCATCTCGTTAGGGACCTTCAACAGCAAGTTGTTTTATTCTTGAAGGCAAATGACTCAAAGCAGGCGCAAAACTCTTTGAAAAAATTCGTTCAGAAGTCTCTTCCGCCTAAATTTGCCGTTTCTGTAGCCTTAGGTGAGAAAGCAGCATTGGAAAAATTATTCAACAAATCACTTAAGCCGCTCAAACCCTTATTCGTGGATGGTGATGTTACTTGGGCACGAAGAATTGCATCAGGGAATGTGGAACTGGATCTGAAAATCAAAACACATCAACGTAACAGGATTTTACTCCGTTCGCACATAAACCCAACACAAGAAAAAGAAGCTCTTGACATTTTCGTTCAAGATCGCCGAATAAAGGAATTAAGACGGAGTGTCTCGAAGAAGCAGTGGAAATTTATACAGCCAAGGGCTGAATTTGAAGCCCATATGCTCGAGAGTAATTACACAGGAGCAATCAGGCATATTTGGAAACTTGAGGATGTGGATGAGAGAGAAGAGTTATCAAAACGGATTATGAGGGGGAGAGATCAGAAGAACGGACACCTCACTTTGCTCAATATGATGATTGACGAGAGAATTGTTTTGGATGTCAAAGAGGAGTATTCACATGATACAAACCAACTCCAAATTATGTCCTTGGTAGCAAACGCTGCAACCTCAAACACGGTTCAACTTCAGAAATTAGTCAAGGACTTGCATGGTCTTTTTGGAACTAAAAACAACCAACTCGTACGCTTTGCATCCCTATGGAGCCAAACGCTGCAATTCTATCTTCATGATGTGGCAGGAAACGCCATTAATCCATTATTCGAATTCACATCTCTGGTCGCATGGGAAGCTAGGCGGCAAAAGATAAATCCCGAAAACATGTTTCCATTGCTATCCATTTATGCAATCTGTGAAGAGATCAACCAAGACCTATTAGCAAAAATGCAGGTGAATGAAATGTGGGCGGTAATGAAACCCAAACAGAGGGAGAGTGCAATGCTGGGATTGCATTTATACGACCCAACGCTCAATAGCAAACTCTACATATTCAGGAAACTACTTCCCAGAATGGAGGCAAACTTGAACATCATTTCGGGAGACAACCTGCCTCCTGAGGTAATCGCTAATAATGATGCCTTAAGGCAAGGAATTGTTGAGTCAGTTGAGCATTTTCAAAGCTCTGAAACGATGATTACCCCCCCACAGAAGAAGGCTTACTACTGGAGCAAGGATAAACCGATGATGCGCCAGATTTTATCTCACCCAAAGGTTGCATATTTGTTCGATCATCACGTCAAGAGCGAGAGCGCCGACAATGAGAAAACCATATCGACACAAGAAACCATTGAGCTTGAGGTCGAACCCCCCATCATTGAAGAGCTGCTTGTTGAGAATGACATAAATGAAGACAAATCGGATGCAGATTCGGCGATAGAGCATTCCATCTCAACAGGAAAAATTCCCATTCCACAAGAGAAGGCTCCTGAACCAGTTGCGGAACTACAAATAGACCTTGGAGGATTTGATTCCGTCGACTTGGAGGCCACTAAGATCATCACCACAGAAACTTGGACCAAAATTAAGGAAGCCCAGCCTCAAGACCATATAGAATTATCAAAGCAGGCAATTTGTAACTACCCGTCTGAAGAACCACTGGAAAAACGGCGACATTTGTTGGTGATTTTAGATGAGACACTCAACAATCAAGAAATGTTGGATTCGCCACAGATAAAATTCGCAATGATTCTTGCACTCATGGACCAGGCAAATGCCATTGAAGGTATCACAAATGTGATTCCGGAATCTGATTTGATTCAGATTCAGATGTTTAAAAATAAATTCAAGCCGGAAATCCTTCGATCGAATACATTTTACAGTCAACGGGTTTTCAATTGAATCGAGGCATGCCCGAGCAAAAATGGCCATTGGGCTAGTTCAGGGAGGATCAGTCATCTCTGAAACGGATTTTGTTCCGCTTCTGCCGTGCCTGCTTTCGCGAGGAATACCCGATTCCCTTCAAGGTCGTAATGAGTTGTTTCTTAGAGGCTTGAGAGTCACCTAAGTCAAGGATGAACACAGGTAAATCTTCACCATCCCTTCCCTCGATTCGCGAAAAACGTTCAAACTCAGCCTTATGTTCTGCTTTCCTTACAACATGCAACATGTCTAAATCAGCATCTTCGATCAAATCAATCGCCTCTTTCCAATTTTTGACAGAATAATCGGGGCTCAATGGCCCGTCACAATCCGTGAGCAAGACGACGATTTTTGCAGAATCCTTCCGCCAATCTGATTGGGATATGCCAACCTTGAACGCTTCAAAAACACTTTCTTTGGGTGGCCCACCACCCTTGGCTTCTAAGGAAGAAAGAACGGATTTCAATGAAGCAGCCTTTTCCGTGAAGTGGCTGTTCTTCTCGAAGGTGTGATGAATCATACGAATGTCCTCTTTGTCGCGCAACATATCCCTAAATTCAACGACACCATACCTCATGCGCAAGGCTTCTTCTTCGAACATATCCACTAATTGGTTAATCGTTTCAACAAGCGTGTCGATGACCCACTGCATGGTTTGAGTGCAATCGATGAGAAAAAGAAAATCAGAAGCCGCTGTAGCCTTTTGTTGAGATGAATCCATGGCTTTCGCAAGTGATTCACTCGTCAATGAGAATGTTTCCTCTCCAAAATCTATTTTCTCATTCATTTCAATACCTCAATTGTATGGATGCTCCAAGAACCCTGATTTGAGTGGACTGTGAAACCCTCTGAGAGTGGGTACGTGAAGCCATCAAATTGGATACGAGGCTGCGACGGCAAGTCAAGAATGATGCTAAATCCGAAACCAAGTGTGTCAACATTGAATTTTTTCGAACGTCCAATCCGAGCATTTCGTTGTACTCCGCTGCTGTCTTTGAACCGAATTTCAAAGTCATCATCAGTCACTTTGAGCGAGACTGGTGCATCTGGGCACACCACTTCAAATGTTGCGGCGGAAATGCTTGATGTCCGTAATTGACTGAAATCAGCACGTTCGAATTGGGTCAAAAGATTGTCTATATGTGGGCGTGAGTTGATATTCGGGATTGTAGCCTTTGCCATAATGGAGAAAATCGATGCCAAGTCTTCATTTTCTGCCTCAAATGAGAAAACTGGAGTTGTGACTCCATAATGATCGATGTGACCACGAATCGATTCAAGGTTTCCGTTCCTTCTAAACTCACGATTTGTGGCTGCTGCATCCTTAGAAAGGAGGCTTAACACGATTTTCCCGAGTGTCCAAACTTCGCTGGCTGGGGAGTGTGCCTTTCGCCCGTATGTCAACAGTTCAGGAGACATCCAATCATCAACACCAAAACTCGTGTCATCATTATTTTGGTGATTTTCGGGCAGAGCCCATTCAAAATCGATCAGTTGGACGTCGAGCGTTTTCGGGTGAAACATGATGTTACGAGGTTGCAAATCCCCATGTAACCAGCCCTGTGCGTGAACATCAGAAACTACTTTCGTGAGATTTTTGGCTAACACAAATCGATCATGTTCAGAATACTCACCAATGTTATCGAGGACTTCTTCAAGATGGATGTACTGATTTAGAAAAGGGAATAAGACGGCGAGTTGACCTTTATCGCGGCCATCGTCCTCGATGATGGTCCACTCAATCGGGGCACAAACGCCATCACATTGCAATTCCAATACGGTTTCACTGCTGAATGAAACATCCAATTCACCATTGATTCTTGTCCGAAAATGATGAGCTTTCAGGACAAGTGTCGGGTGATTTGCGACATGAAAAATAGATGAATTGGCGCCATGTGCAAAAAGTGCCCCCAATACAATCCTTCCATAAGAAGGAAAATCGATCACATCACCATGGACCGCCATCACTCTTCACCGTCCAAGATTGGTGCTTCAAATTCGAGTTTCAACTGATAGGGGTGTGTTGAAGATTGATATGCATCCCCATGGCGTAAATGTCGATAGAAGGGGGTCATGCCTAAATCACAATTCACGACTTCAATCTGAACACCATCCAAATCAGCATTACGCACATCAGGTGCTTTAACCACCGTATGGCCATGACAATATCGAGTGGTTTCTGGAGAATGCTGCAGCAATTCGAGGAAACTCAACTTCACTTCCTCGTTCCATTTTTCCCCTTTCTCGGTGGTCCTGCTGTAGAACAGGGGGGTGTTTTGAAGACCGTTTCGATCAAGCACAGCAGGAATGAAGCGCAGGTTTTGCCCACCCCAATTCCAAATTGAGTCAAAAGATTGGAGTTCAACTTGGGGGTGCTGGAAAGCCGATGGTTCTCCATGCCCAAATGTGGTGCCAGAAATGGAGACCATTGCAAATCCGCCGGGAATTGGCACGGGTTGGTCCTTCGCTGCCTTTCGCCATGCGTCCAGTGCTTGTTTTCCAATCTGATGAAGTGCCCATCCCCCTTTGAGGACCTTATGTTCCAATTTGCGAATCTTCAAGCAATCTATAGATTCAGCGAACAACGAATCGAATTCTGTTCGTTGGGTGGTACGCAGGCCAAGGCGGAATGAGAAGTGCTGCGTTAGCAAAAAAGCACCAATAGCGCCCTCTAAAATTTCGAAAGAGGTCTTCAATGAAGAGGATAAATCTGGTAGCCCAGTAATGAGAGGGTCGTGAATAATGGAGCCTGGTTTTCCGTCCGTCATTCTGTAGCGTTCCTCGTTGCGCATCCATCCATCCAAATCGCCTTCAATGACCCAAGCCTCATGGTTGCCGAGCAGTGTTAGATTTGAACACGGCTGTTGAATTAACATTGAACGAAGAAGTTCAAGAGAGAGTTCGCTATGGTCACCTCGATCAATCACATCACCAACTTGAACGAGTGTTGTATCTTTGCCATTGGATGCCATGTCTACATGGATGCCATCGAACATGGTCGGTCGTGCATTGGGCCTGAGTGGATGTCGGTTCAGCCCCACGCAAGGTAACGGCAAACCAAGTCTGTGAAGTTGCACTGGATTTGGAAACAGGACTGGAAGGCGTGAATCATCGGCCAAGCGATTGAGAATGTGGACTTGCCCGATGTTGTTTGTATGAATGGCATGAATGAGACCCGGCGCCCAACCATGTAAATCGCCGAGAACAACGGCTTTTGAGATTTGTATTGGTGGCCCAAATGATGGGTGGCTGCGGTCGGACCCAACTCCGTTGGCAAACGTCTGTAATTTTTTTTCAACGGATTGCATGAATGAACCATAAGCTTCAGAATCCCTTCGATACGAATGTTGTAATGCGACGAATTCGTCACCAATCTCCTTGCGATCTGCCTCGGCGATTTGAGTTGCATCTTGGATGGAAACTTGCTTTTTTTCGATTGCTGAAATCTCTCTTTCAGCGGCTCTAAGTTCAGCTTTCAATTCAGAGATTCTCTGAGATGTGTCATCTAGATTCTTTTTTTCCGCCATCATTTCATCTTCAAGCGAGCCAACTCGGTCAACAGCTGCTTGCCCCAATACACGAACATCACCAATATTGACCTTGGTTTGCTCAAGACTCGATGTAAGGCGCAACAAATCAGGCTCTGCTTTGAGCGAGAGAGGTTGCGGCTTCTTTTTGCCAAACACACGCCTCCGACCGTCTCCTTGGATATAGGTTCGTCGTTGTCGCAAGAACGTTGATATGTTCGTTGCAAGTGCAAGAAATCCCGGCGATGAAGATGCAATGCTATAACTGTAATTTTGTGTGGAAAGAAGACGAACGTCCTCGCTGTCCGGAGTGTAATAAATTATGGAACCCCTTTTGTGTTGATTTTACCACCGCATTGATGTCTGATGCAAAATTAATCTTCGTGAACACTGGTGAGTGGGAGCGCTTAAGAGACGGAATCTTGAGTTCAATTATTGCAGAAAATGA